>Ga0206125_10000029_pt1 | contig 203014 bp, 170 predicted proteins | sample Helgoland_Spring_4_FD_148598 | JGI IMG/M metagenome (GOLD analysis project Ga0206125, IMG submission 148598) | Pelagic subsurface seawater microbial communities from Kabeltonne, Helgoland, North Sea - Helgoland_Spring_Bloom_20160331_1 | ecosystem: Environmental > Aquatic > Marine > Epipelagic...
CTCCAAGTTTGGTGTATTTTTCAGGTGATTTTAAAAAGTCAACTATTTCAGTGATTTCTTCTTTTGCACCTTCTAAACCTGCAACATCTTTAAATGAAACTTTAATATCTGCTTTATCAACTAATTTACCTTTTGTTTTTCCAATGTTGAAGATTTGGCCTCCACCTCCACCAGCGCCTCCACCCATTCTTTTCATAATAAAAAGCCAAATGAAAATAAAGAAAGCTAAAGGTAAAATCCAGCCTAATAGGTCGCCAAATACATCTTTTCTGGTTTCATAAAATGGCGATATCTTTTCTTCATTATCAAATTCACTTTGTGCTTCTTTTAGGTTGTTGCTAAAGGTTTCAACTGATCCTATTTCAAAATAGTAGTGAGGCCCTAAATTTAGCGCATCACCAAATGTTCTTTTGCTTACTTCTTTAAATTGTTCTTCATATAGAAATTCCTTTTTAATATGAATATAGGCCTTTTCTTTATTTACAATTACTACTTTTTCAACCTTTTGGGTTTGTAGCATTTTCTGATTGAATTCCTGCCAATTTGTTGGTTTGGAAACTTCAGTCCCCATAAAGTTCAAGCCAATAAAAAATACAAAAATTAAGGCATAAATCCAATATATTTTGAATTTAAACCCTTTTAATCCTCCTGGTAAATTTGTTTTGTTTTTGTCACTCATAGTTTATTCTTCCTCTTTATAATTTTTAAATTTGGCATCTCCCCAAAAATCCTCAATGTTGTAAAATGCTCTTGTTTTTTCCTGAAAAACATGCACAATAATATCAGAGTAATCCATTAAAACCCATTCGCCAATATTATTACCTTCAATATGAAATGGTTTTTCACCTAAATCTCTTGAAATTGTTTTTTTTATATTACTTTCAATAGAATTTACATGCGTGTTAGATGTGCCTGTGCAAATTACAAAATATTTGCAGATAGCTGAATCAATTTTTCTTAAATCTAAGGAGATAATCTCTTTCCCTTTAACATCCTGAATTGCGTTAATTATGTTCTCTAACAGAATATTTGTTGCATCAATTTTTTTAGCCATATATATTTTTAAATTTGCGATTGCAAAAATACATTTTTTAAACTAATAAATTCTGATTAATTTTTACTGATTTGTTTACTGATAATAACATAATCTTAAAGCAGGCAGGTTCAACAAATTCTTATGCTTTGGAGCTTAAGAGTACAGCTGTTTTTAAAGAGGGATTGGTTGTTACTGCTGATTTTCAAACTGTAGGTAAGGGACAAAGAGGGAAAGAATGGGAGAGTAATAGAGGTGAAAACTTATTGTTATCAGCAGTCATTGAGTCAAATATTTCTATTGATAATCAGTTTGATTTAAATATTTTATCTTCTTTAGCGCTAATGGATTGTTTAAAAAGTTATGATATAGATTCTCAAATAAAATGGCCAAATGATATTTTGGTTAACAAATGTAAAATTGCTGGAATTCTGATTCAAAATTTAATTTCTAAAAACAGAATAACCCATACTGTAATTGGAATTGGGTTAAATATAAATCAGATTGAGTTTACTAAGTTTTACCCTTCAGCTACATCAATTCAAAAGGAATTAGGTGCAACAATAAACATTTCAGATGTTAAAGATAGTGTGCTTAATGCACTGCAACTTAGATTGAAAAATTACAGGTTAAATTCTGATTTAAAGGAGGAGTTTCTATCAAATTTATTTCAGAAAGATAAAGTTGCAACTTTTGAAAGTAATAATCAAAAATTTATGGGAATTATAAGAGGAGTAACTAAAAGTGGTTTGTTGCAAATTGAAACTGAAAACTCCTTAAAAGAATTTAATTTACAAGAAGTTAAAATGCTGTTTTAGAAATTCTGCATTTTACTTGCTAAAACATCTAAAAATTGAGTAAGTGGCTTTTCAACCATCATTTTCATCATCATATTCAGTTCAGCATTAATTTCTAATCTTGCTTGGCATTGCTGCCCTTTTTCAGTAATAAAGCAATCTAATGAAAATGGAACTTGACTGTCCTTTGCAGTTAATGATATTTTAGAATGCTCAATTTTTTCTCCAATTTCTAAATATAATTTTGTCATTCCTTTCATTTTAAAAGAACAAGTAGTAGCTGTGCTTTCAAAATCTTCAATTTGTGAAGGCATTATTTCTTTTAGATTGTTTAAGTCTCTAATTTTTGTAAAGAAATCCTCAGCAGTTCTGTTTACTATTACCTCAGGTGATTTGAATGTAGCCATAATTTATTTTTTCCAGATTGCGGGGTTATCTCTCCACTCATTAAGTACAGATAAATCAGATTCCTCAACATATTGTTGCTCTTTTGCTATTGGCAATAAAGTGCTGTAATCGCATAATGACACATATTCGCATTCTGCTTTTTTAAAGTTTTCAGCTGCAGCATCAAATCCATAAGTAAATATGGAAACCATACCTTTGACATTCATTCCAGCATCTTTTAAAACTTGAGCAGAATCAAGACTACTTTTACCGCTACTAATTAAATCTTCAACAAGTATTACTGATTGTCCTTCTTCAAAATAACCTTCAATTTGATTTTGTTTTCCGTGCTCTTTTGCTTTTGATCTTACATATATAAACGGTAATCCTAACTCCTCAGCAACCAATGCTCCATGAGGAATTCCAGCAGTAGCAACACCAGCTATTACATTCGCTCCTTTATAATGGTTTTTCACAATTGCAGCTAACCCTTGTTTAATATTTGTTCTAATCTCAGGGTAAGAAAGTGTTTTTCTGTTATCACAATAGATTGGAGAATTCCAGCCAGCAGCCCATTTAAAAGGATTGTTGGGTTGTAAAATAATTGCGTTTATTTGCAGTAATGATTTTGCTACTTGTTGGGCAATGTCAATATCGTATATCATAATGCAAAAATATAAAGTTTACATCAATAACGAGCCTAAAATTATCACAGATAATTGGGAATCTTTTCAAGCTGATTATATCCTAATTGAAGCGGCAGGTGGATTGGTATATAATAGTAAAAATCAACTTCTTATGATTTTTAGAAATAATAAATGGGATTTGCCAAAAGGAAAATTGGAGGTTGGTGAAAATATAAATGAATGCGCAATTCGTGAAATTAATGAGGAGTGTGGAGTTGATAATTTAGTAATTATTAAACCCTTAAAAGATACTTATCATACATATGAAATGAATGGAGTTGCAATACTTAAAAGAACTTATTGGTTTAAAATGAAAACTAATTTCACTGCTAATTTAATTCCTCAATTAGAAGAAGGAATTACAAAAGTAGAATGGATAAGTAAAGAAGGTATTTCAACAAGATTGGAAAATTCTTATGGAAATATTAATGAGCTTTTTGCTGATGAATAATTTAAAATACTTCATAAAATTATTTGTTTTTTGGTTGTTTTACTTTTTTGTAAATCGCTTGTTTTTTATTGCTAATTATTTAGAGGAATTCACTGAAATTTCTTCAAATGAATTACTTCAGATTTTCCCAAAATCATTTGGATTAGATATTTCGTTTATTGGATACTTATCAGTAGTAATTGTTTTGTTTTTATTTTTTAATTCCTTAGCGTTAAGCAAAAGGATCAATACTTTTATTAGTGGTGTCATTTATTGGATAAATGCTTTTTTTATAGTGGTTTCTGCACTGATAATAGGTGGAGAAATCTCGCTTTATGCTGAGTGGGGAACGAAACTTAATTTTACTGCTTTGAGTCATTTTGAAAATCCATCAGAAGTTTTTGCTACTGGATCTATTGCAAATTACATTACAATGCTTATTGCACTCTTAATTGCAATAGTTTTTGTTAAAATTTATTCGGTTTATGTGCATCAGTATTTTATTGCAACAAAATATAATGTAAAGCAGTTTGCGTACAAATTATTAAAACTACCATTGGTTTTAGGCGTTTTACTTTTAATTTTGAGGGGTGGTTGGCAAGAAATACCAATAAATTTGAGTGATGCTTATTTTTCAAACACTATAATTGTAAATGATGTGTCTGTAAATCCGAATTGGAATTTATTGCAGAACATCCTTAAGAATAAAAGCAATTTTAAAGGAAATCCTTATAAAAAACACCCTCAAGAAAAAGTAGATGAATTTATGAATAGCTTAAAAAATGAAAGCGATTCTACTACTTATGTTTTAAGTACAAAGACACCAAATATTGTTTTTGTTCTTTTGGAAAGTTGGTCTGCCGATAATATTGAAAGCTTAGGTGGACTTAAAGGAATTACTCCTAACTTTAAAGCACTTGAAAAAGAGGGTTTACTGTTTTCTAACTTTTATTCTAATGGCTGGACTTCTGACCAAGGAATGAGTTCTATTTTTTCTTCTTTTCCAGTATTGCCGCATGCATATATTATTAATCAAACAGATAAAGCTAGAAAGTTACCGTCATTGAATAAATCCTTAGCTGATTATCATTCATCTTATTTTTTTGGAGGACAACTAACCTATGGGAATATTAAAGGGTATTTACTTTCCCAAGGATTTGATAAAGTAAAAGATGGTGCTGATTTTAAGCATTTGCCATCAGGTAGTTTGGGGGTGCATGATGAGTATATGTTTACTAAATTTAAAGAAGAATTGAATGATTTACCTCAGCCATTTATGAGTACACTTTTCACAATTAGCTCGCATTCTCCTTATGATTTTCCTGCTGAGCATAAACTATCTTTCAATAGTAAACAGGATGAATATGTAAATTCAGTTGCTTATACCGATAAATGTTTGGGTGATTTTATGGAAAGTGTTAAAAATGAGGATTGGTATGCCAATACCTTATTTGTAATTGTTGCCGATCATAGCCATAATTCTCCTATCAAAAGAAGATTTGCACAAAAAGAAAGATTTAAAATTCCTATGCTTTGGTATGGTGAAGTTTTAGATACAAATTATCAAGGAAATGAGTGGAGTTCTTTATCTTCTCATCTTGATATTGCTCCTACTATTTTGAATCAGATGGAAATTAATGTTGATAATGATTATCTTGGTGGAGATATCTTAGGCAATAATTCTGGATTTATTTTTTACTGTTTTGGTAGTGGTTATGGTATGATTAAAGAAGATGGCAATTCTGCTTTTTCTATAAAATATAATAAGTTTATTGAAAGTAATTTTAATGATAGTAGTATTGTATCTGAAGCTGAGATGTTCTTACAATATTCATTTGATGAATATTTAAAATATTAAGTCGTTTTTAATAAACAAGATTATATTTCTATAGTCCTTAGCAATATAGATACTATTACTAATAGTATTAATAATTCTAACCTATTTCTCCAGATAAATTGAACCAAATGGAAACTCCATAGGGTTCGCAAAAAAAATATATTAGATCCTTGCAATTTATCAGAAGCTTCAGGAGTAATAATTGTATCTAATTTAGTTTGACAAAAATAATCTAGACCTTCCATCTGCATATTACTTTTCTCTCCATATCTATCTCCTAGAAACCTTCTCTCAACATAAGTAAATGGAATAACTTTTTCAGCTAACCCCATCTTAGAAAGTTCATGAGAACCACAAGAAGCAAAATCTCTGAAGTTATCAAACTGATCTTTGCAGATTACTTGAATACAAGACTCTGGGAAGCAGTATTTATTAGCCCATAAGCCTGTCCAGCCGGTTTTTAAACTATTTATATAATCAAACATCCTATTAGAAATTAAAAATGCGTCAGCCTCAATATGCACGATTTTTTCGTAATTATATTTTTCAGCTATTTCTAGTGAAGCACAGAAGCTTCTCCACCAACCCTCATTATTTGCAGAGTTATGAGACCAGTTCAATCCTTTTCTATTATTAAATGAATATAAATTAATTTTATTTGTTTCTTGAAAGTCGCCTAATTGACCCTCTTTTATAATATGCACCACATCATCTGTCATCACTTCTAAATCAGAACTGTCATCAATTAAATACATGTTCTTGTCATTCGTAAATGGATGATGATTATAATAATCAATCCATTTTTGGTACCTTTTTAGATACAATTCTTCCTTATCAAAGTAGGATGTGCAAAAGATAAGTGTCTTCATTAGTTATGTAATATTAAAATAATATAGGGCAAAGGTAACTAAAAAGCAGATTCTTATCTAAGAATTAGCTTACTCCTTATAACCCTGAATAATACCACCAGTAATTTTCAGTAGCGAAATTTTGCTTTCCATTAAATTATAAGCAGCTTGCTGTGCATTAATACCAGAAGTAATAAAAGCGATTTCAATATCCCTCAGCATAAATGAATTAATAACTCCTCTGTTCTGTTTGTCGGTAGCTAGTGCGTAATTAGTTTCAGCAATTTCAAAAGCTTTTTGGTTTAAACTAAAAGCTGATATTCTACTGTTGTATTTGTTATTTATCAAAGATAATTGATGTAATACTTCTCTTTTAACTTTTTCGTATTGTAAATCGTTTATTTCCTTTTGTACTTTTACCTTTCTTAAGGTGCTGTATAGTTTTCCTCCATCAAATAATCGAAAATTAACTGAGAAATTTGCAAAATAATTTAAACTTTCTCCAGTGTTGTCCATACTATTACTAAGTTCTCCAATATCATAAGTACTCTCGTTATAAGCAGCTCCTGAGTTTACTGTAATTAAAGGGTAAAATACTGCTTTTGATATGCGAATATCTTGCTTTGCTAGTTGTATGTTGTAATACTGATTTTTGATGTTTGTATTATCAGCAAGTGTGCTAGCTTTTAAGTTCTCATATGAGAATAATTGTATTTCAGTATCAATCTCATCAGTAAAGTCCCAAGTTGTTTCAATTTCTTTTCCTAGAGTAAGATTAAGATTTTTGATTGCATTATTATAGTTAAGTTCTTGCATTATAAGATTTGAACTATCTGTAAGCATAGCATTTTCAATTTGTAATAAATCAATTTTACTACTTACTCCAATATCATATTTTGTTTGCTGATATTCCAAACGATTATTTGCCAATCGCACAACTTTTTGTAATAATTCTAATCTTTCCTTTTGTAGTACACAGTTGTAGTATTGCAGGATGATTCCTTGTATGGTATTTTCAATAGTTAGTGTTGCATTATTACTGCTTATTTCTTCCAAATTTCTGAGCTTGGATTTGTTTGCTCTAATTGCAAATCCATTAAAGAGCGTCCAGCTAACATTTGTGTTACCGTTTATTGAAGTGGAGCGTAATTTATAAGGCATAAATGAAGTGGGGTTATTTGTTTGATCAGATAAACCTTCTTCTTTTTTTGCTGATAAATTAATAGTTGGCAAAGCTCCAGCATTAGCCCAGTTGTTATTTATCTCACTAATTCTTTTGTTTTTACTGCTTAGTTGGATGTCGTAATTTTCTTGCATTCCAATTTTAATAGCATCCATTAAGCTTAGCTCAGTTTGAGCAAATAGTAAGTTTGGGAATAATATTAATATGATGTACTTTTTCATTAGTATTCTCTTTCGTTTAGTCTTTTTTGTAATTTGGTGTAAGGCTCTACATCCATTTTAGTTGGAGGAGTATCTCCACCAATCCATAGCCACCATCTAGCTCGCCTCATATCATTAAAATAAAGTATTAATGAAGGGAAATAGAGTAGTAGTAGGATGGTTCCAAAGAGCACACCAAATGCTACTGATATTGCCATTGGAATTAAGAATTGTGCTTGGAAACTTTTTTCTAATATTAATGGGAATAGTCCTACAAAAGTTGTAATTGTTGTAAGTATAATTGCACGAAACCTTGATGTGCCTGCACTTATTACGGCATCATTCATATTCATTCCTTCAGCAATGTTTCTATTGTATCTGTCAAGCATTACAACAGCATCATTAACAAGTATTCCAATAAGTGCAATTACACCCCATACACTCATAATAGAGAATGGTTTTCCAATAATTCCATGCCCTAAAATTGCTGAGAAAATACCGATTGGAACTACCATTAGAATTAATCTTGCTTGGTAGAATGATTTAAAATTTAGGGCAATCGTAAGTACAATTAATATGATACTAATAAGGAATGCAATTATTAGTCTTTTGCCACTATCAGCTGCTTCTTCAGCTTGTCCCATTACTTTGTAACTAACTTTAGGAAATTTATTTCTCATAAGCCCCAAATATTCCCTTTCAATTTCAGCATTTACATCTCCAGAAAATTCAGCATTATAAAGGTTAGCATCAACTCTTATTTCTTTCGCTCCGTTAATGTGATTTATTTTTATTCTACCTCTTTTGTACTCATAATTAGCAATAGATTCTAGTGGGTACATTTCACCACCCATAGTTTTGATTTTTACTTTATTCAAATCTTCTATGTTATTCCTGTCGCTTTCAGGGTATCTTAACCAGATTTTAACTTCATCTCTACCTACAATAAGTCTCTGTACTTCTTCCCCAAAAAAACCTTGTCTTATCTGCTGCATCACTGTAGCTTCATTTAGGCCAAGAGCATAAGCTTTTTCTTTTAGTTTGATGTGAATTTCACGGTTTCCAACTCCACCATTATCCATCACCTCTTTTACCATGTTTATTGAACTTATCCTCTCTTTAAGCCAATTTACAGCATTCTTTAACTCATCATCATCTTCTGATTGTAAAGAGATAGAAACTGCTTTGCCAAATTGCTGAAAACCACCCACAGAAATTTTCTCCATTACTGCCAATGAATCAGGGTGTATTCTTCTTTGAATCTCGTTAGAAATATCAATAGTTGATATAAGTTCATTTTCCTCAATTGCAAGCCTTAAACTTCCAACATGTGAACCAGATACCCCTAAATTTTCAGTAAAACCAACAGTTAAGGAAACATCAGTAAATAGAGTATCATTATATTCTTTAATTAATTCTTGATGATAAACTTGAATAATACCATCAATATACCAAAGGAATTTTTCTGTTCTAAATTCTCTTTCACCAGGTTTGTAGGCAAACTCAATTTTCACTTCATTAAAGGGTACTGAAGGGAAGAAAGTCCACCTAATTACACCTGTAGCCAGCATAATTACTACAATTACAATTATCGCCATAGGAGTCCAAACATGCTTACGGTAATTCTTCACAAAAAAAGTGTTGACTTTTGTATACCAATTTCTAAGTTGGACTACTTTACTCTCAACTACTTTTTTTATTTTTCCTATTCTCGAGTCAGTATTTTCTGTTAATACAGCCCTTGATGCTAGGTGTGAAGGAAGCACTAAGAATGCTTCAACTAACGAAAAGAGTAAAGCTGCAATTACACTAAATGCCATTTCTTGCATCATTTCCATTTGTCCGCCAACAAATAGTAGAGTAGAGAATGCAAATACAGTTGTTAGAACTGATGTTAATACAGGAGTTACTACTTCCATAGTTCCGTCTAATGCAGCCTTCATTGGTGTTTTACCTTTTTCAAAGTGTTTGTAAATATTCTCTGCAATAACAATTCCATCATCTACAAGAATACCTACAACTAAAATCATTCCAAATAATGAAATCATATTAATTGTCATCCCATAAAGCAAACCGAAAGATATCATTCCAATAAAAGAGAATGGAATGCCAAATGCAACCCATGAAGAAAGCCTAAAGCTTAAGAACAAACCAAGGATGATTACAACTAAAAACAAACCAATAAATAAGTTGTTACTTAGTGTTTCAATTCTTTGATCAAGCATATCAGCAAATTGAAATAATGTTATTATTTCAAACTCAGGATTTTCTGCATTAAACTCTGCAATGTATTTTTCTAAAGAGTTTGCTATTTTTTTAATGTCCTCTTCAGGAGTTTTCTTAATTAAAAAACTAATTGAACGCTCTCCATTCACAAAGGTTTTCATTGGAATATCAGAGAATTCTAAAGCAACTTTAGCAATATCTTTTAACCGAACAATATCTCCATTTCTATCAGAAAAAATAACAATATTTTCTACTCCTGCAGTATTAGTATTCCTATTGTTGGATCTGATAATTATCTCATCTTTTTGAGTTTTGATACTACCTCCAGAGATATCAATATTGCTTAATTTTATTGCTGTACTTATTGCATCAAAATTAATGTTGTGCCTTAGTAGTGAGGCCTCATCAATTTCAACAGAAATTATTATTGGAGCATATCCAATAACTTGAATTTGACTTATCTCATCATCATTCAATAAATCTTGCTCAATTTTATCAGCTTTTTCTTTTAGTTTCCAAAGGTCATCTGGCCCATTTAATGCGTAATAACCAACCATATTTCCCATACCACCCATTCCTCTACTTTTTTGCTTTTGTACAGTAGGTTTTTCTGCACCAGTAGGGAAGGAGTAAATTGCATCAACAGAGTTTTTTACATCTGTAAGAACATCATCTATCTCAAATCCTTCATAAACCTCAATAGTAACTGCCGAAAAGTTTTCTGATGAAGTAGAGGTTACCTCTTCAACTCCTTCAATTCCATTTAATGATTCTTCAATTCTGGTAGTAATTCCTTCCTCAATTTCTTCAGGAGAAGCTCCAGGATAAGAAACATTTACATAAACTTTGTTTGGTGGTAACTCAGGAAAAAATGAATGAGGCATCATTGTTAAACTAAGGAATCCAACAATTGCAGTAATAATTATTATTGCATTAGCATAGATAGGGTACTTTATAAAATAGGCAATTAATTTTCTCATTTTAGTTGCTTATTGGTTTTACAATTGTTCCCTCATTTATATTTACAAGTGGTTCATTTACAATTAATGTGTTGTTTGATAAATTGTCAACTATTACATCATCACCTTGATTTGAAATTATGTTTACTTCATTGATTTTTAGCTCATTGTCCTTGTTTATAGTAAATACTTTGTTTTTCTCAAAAATGGCTCTTCTTGGTAATTTACAAACATTATCAGTTCCTTTAGTAATGATAGTCGCACTTAAATACATTCCATTGTATAATGAGTTTTCATCAACATTTATTGATGTAAATACTGAGATATTTTGAGTGCTTGAGTTTACAAAATTTCCTTTTCTGATAACTTGTCCATTATAAGTATTTCCATTTTCGGTAAAATTTACTTTGTCACCAATATTAATAAATTTAATTTCAGAGGTATTAACAGTAAGTTCAATTTCCATTTTACCTTTTCTGATAAAATCAATAACAGGACTTCCAGGATTTACATTTCCACCAACATCAGAATATGACTTTGTTATAATTCCATCAAAAGGAGCATAAACAGTGTATTTACTTAATTTTTCTTCATCAGATTTTATTGATAAATACTCAGCTAAAATTGAACGAGAAATAATGTAATTTTTCTCTTTTGAGCTACTCATCTCTGGAAAATCAGGTAAATTATTTTCAATATTTATAGCATTAAAGAAGTTTTCCCATTTGGAGTATTCAGTATTGTAATCCAGTTTAATGTCAGCTAAATTTGATGAGACTAAACTCATAAATCTGCTTTTCTTTGCATCAATTAAGTGTTTTAAATCTGTGTTTTTAACTGAGAAAATAACATCACCTCTCTTAATTTCAGTTCCTTTTTTAAAAGTATTAATTCCAATTAATCTTCCTTGTACTTCAGATGAAATTGTAATGTTATTTAAAGAAACAACTCTACCAGAACTGTTAATTTCATTCTTAATTTGAGAATTTGTAATTTTTGTAACAAGTACAGATTTTACATGTTGTTCATGAGTTTCTTCAGCTTTAGCTTTTGAAGCTCTAATTGTTTCAGCATTATCTACTCCATAACTCATTCCAGCATTATAGCTGATAGAGGAAACTAGCCCAAATAAAAGTAAGATGATAATACTTACTATTATGATTAATGTTTTTCTAATGTTCATAGTTATTTAGTTATAAGTTTTGGTATTAAAGTTATTGCTAATAAATTCATAGTTTATTTTTTAAATAATATTTCTAGTGTTTCCCATAATTTTTTTCCTTCAGCTTTTAGGTCTGATTCAAACCCTGAAAGTTTCCAAGATAAAATAGTTGTTCTAATTCCTCCAAGTACAATAGTAGCAAGTTGCTGAGAATTAATATCTGAACGAATACTACCTTCATTTTGTCCGCTTTCAATTAATGAGATAATTTTCTTTTTTCTTTGATCTAAAATCTTCCTTACTACCTTAGATAAAACCGAGCAATATTGAAATGAAGTTTCAGAGAAAATTACCATTACAAGTGCAGGATTTTTCTCTACATGTGCAAATTTGAATTTTAAAACCGCATCAATTTTTTCTAAAGCATTTTTATCAGAATCTAAAATTTTAAAAATTCCATTTTTGATTGCTTCTCTATGAAAAAGCAGAAGTCCTTTTAGTATCTGAGTTTTGTCTTTAAAATGACGATAAAGTGCAGGTTCAGAAAAGGACATCTTTTTAGCAAGATTCTTAATGGTAAGGTTCTGCACACCTTTTTCACCAATCAAATCCTTTGATGCATCAATTATTTCTATTTGCCTTTTTGTAAAAGTCATGGGTGCAAAAATATAAAAAGTTAGTAAACACTAACCAACTTGCTTTATGATTTTTTGGATAATATTGATAATTCCTAGCTTTGATTTTATTTGTATGTTTGTGTAATGGGAAGATTAACTCCTTTAAAGAAAGGAATAGTAGAGAGAAAAGGAATATTTGTTGTGGGAGCTGCTCGCTCTGGTACAACTTTATTGCGTTTGCTTATTAATAATCATCCAGATATTGCTTGCATAGGAGAGACCCAATTTTTTCATCATAATTACTTGCAACTTTCGAATAACCAAGCGTATAATTTGCAATTGTTGGATCATATTTTTAAAACTGAATCTGAAGTTCCTGATTTATTAAATGATCTTCAACTGGAAAAAGATTTATCTAATATTAAAACAGTTGCTGGATATTTTGATTTCTTATTATCTACTTATTCTAACAAACTGGGTAAAAAATATTGGGCCGAAAAATCTCCAAGTCATGTAATAAGATTGAATGCTATTTCTAAAATGTTTCCTGATATTAAAGTTGTAAATATTATCAGAAATCCTTATTTTTCAGCTATTTCTAGGTTTAAAAAATTAAAGAATAGTCAGATTAGTAATTTTTCATTAATTACTTATATCAAATATATAAAGAGGGTTGAGGATGAGTTGGTTTCGTTTCAATCAATGAATAATAATTCATTACTTACAATTAGGTATGAGGACTTATCATCTGTTCCTTTAGGAGTTATAACAAAGGTTTTTAAATTCTTAGAGGTAGATTCGTCAGTGGTTAACAGTGAGTTTTTAAAAATTTCAAAGAAAAATATTCCTGTTTCTTCTGATGGTGAAGAACAAGAACATCACTCTAGGGTTGGAGAAAAACTCAATGAGAGCATATATGATATTGATGAATATTTTTCAGCTTTCCAACTTTATTTATTTTCAACAGAATTGAATAATTCTATAATATTTAAAGATTATATTAAAAATAATAAAGAATCTAATTTTATTTTCTTTCTAAGAAAAGCTTTGCTAGATTGTCTTTATACTTTCATTGGAATACCTAAGTATAGGTTAAGAAGGCTTGTAAATCAGATTAAATCCTCTTTGAAAAGGATCTTGTCATAGAATCGTTAATCTTATTGTTTTATTATAAATTCATACACCAATATAGTAAGTAGTATCCCCTTAGTAAAACCTATATATGCAGTTAAAATAGGCTTGTTAACCATAAAATCGTGTCGCCATTTCCAAATTTTTTTCATCTTAGTTTATTGTTAATCTATTGTTTTAAAGTCTGTAAACTTAAGAATTATTATTTTCTGTTTGTAACCTTATAGATAAATATAACGTATAAGGATGTGCAAGAATCCTGTTAACTTAGTTGTTAATGGGGTTTATTGTTCTATAACTATTCTCTAAATAACGTTACTTTCCGATACAGAACTTTCCAAAAATATTTCCGAGTAGGGTGTCGGTAGTAACTTCCCCAGTTATGCTTCCTAAATGAAAGAGAGATTGACGGATATTGACTGCTAAAAAGTCGCCTGTTAATCCAGAATTTAGTCCGTTAATAATGCTGTTGATTTCGTGTAGCGTAAGTTGTAATTCCTCATAATGCCTATGGTTTGTTACTATCGTTTCATTATTGGAAAGTTGTTCCGTATTTACAAAAGTTAACAACCTCTCCTTAAGCGTTTCAATTCCCTCATCCTTTTTTGCTGAAATGAAAAGAGCATTTTTAAAGTTATCCTTAATTTCAGGGTTTAAGTCTATTTTATTAATCACTAATAATAATTTATCACCAGCACTAGTTTTTATTTTTTCTAACTCTAGTAATTGATTGTCTAAGTTAGCATCAGCATCAATAAGGAACAAAATAATATTTGCTATTCCTGCTTTTTCTAATGATTTTTTAATTCCTAAATTTTCAACAGTATCAGAAGTTTCCCTAATTCCTGCTGTATCTATAAATCGAAATTTAAAACCTTCAATATTTAGTTCGTCTTCAATAGCATCACGGGTAGTGCCTGCAATATCAGATACAATTGCTTTATCTTCATTCAGTAGCGTATTCAGTAGGGTGGATTTTCCCACATTTGGCGCTCCTAAAATTGCAACTGGAATTCCGTTTTTAATTACATTCCCTAACTTAAAAGATTGAACTAATTTCTCTAATTCTTCTTTTATAGCAGTTAATAGTGTTTCAAATTGTTTTCTATCCGCAAACTCAACATCTTCTTCCGAAAAGTCAAGTTCAAGTTCTATTAGACTTGCAAAATCAATGAGTTTTGTTCTTAGCTCTTGTAGTTTGTTTGAAAAGCCTCCTCTTAGTTGTTTTAGTGCAGTTTGGTGGGCAGCTTCACTTTCTGAAGCTATTAAGTCAGCAACTGATTCTGCTTGTGATAAATCTAATTTTCCATTTCTGAAAGCACGCATAGTAAATTCACCAGCAGTTGCCATTCTACATCCTTCAGTTATGAATAGTTGCAATAATTTATTTTGTATAAAAGTAGAGCCATGGCAGGATATTTCTACTGTTTCCTCTCCTGTAAATGATTTTCCATCTTTAAAGATGCTAACTAATACTTCATCAATAATTTTAGTGTTATCGGATATTGTTCCAAAATGAATGGTATGCGATTTTGAAGCTGAAATATCTTTGCTAAAAACAGCATTTGTGATTTTTATAGCTTCTTTTCCTGATAATCTTAAGACAGCAATAGCACTTAAACCTCCTCCTGTTGCTAGTGCACAAATAGTATCCTCTTGCAATAAATTATTCATGCTGCAAAAGTATTTAAAATCCTTTGTTAATAGCCATAATGTTCTAATTTTGCAACCCAAATTAAAAAACAAATCAATGAGTGTATTAGTTAATAAGGATTCAAAAATAATTGTACAAGGTTTTACAGGAACTGAAGGTACTTTTCATGCAGGACAAATGATAGAGTACGGAACAAATGTAGTAGGGGGTGTTACTCCTGGAAAAGGAGGTCAAGTTCATTTAGATAGACCTGTTTTTAATACAGTAACTGAGGCTGTTGAAAAAGCAGATGCTAATACTTCAATGATATTTGTTCCACCAGCATTTGCTGCTGATGCAATTATGGAAGCTGCTGATGCAGGAATAAAAGTAATCATTTGTATTACGGAAGGAATTCCTACAAGAGATATGATTACTGTTAAAGAATATCTATCTGATAAGGATTGTACATTAGTAGGGCCTAACTGTCCTGGTGTTATTACACCTGATGAAGCAAAATGTGGTATTATGCCAGGTTTCGTTTTCAAAAAAGGTAGAATTGGTGTTGTATCAAAATCAGGAACATTAACTTATGAAGCTGCTGATCAAGTGGTAAAAGCAGGTATGGGAATCTCAACTGCAATTGGTATTGGTGGTGACCCAATTATTGGAACAACTACTAAGGAAGCTGTTGAGCTATTTATGAATGACCCAGAAACGGATGGAATCATTATGATTGGTGAAATTGGTGGACAATTAGAATCTGATGCTGCTAAATGGATTAAAGCAAATGGTACTAAGCCAATAGTTGGCTTTATTGCTGGGCAAACTGCTCCTGCAGGAAGAACAATGGGACATGCTGGTGCAATTGTTGGTGGTGCGGAAGATACTGCTGAAGCTAAGATGGCTATTATGAGAGAATGTGGAATTACTGTTGCTGAATCTCCTGCTGAAATTGGAAAATTAATGGCTGAGAAAATGGGTGTTACAGCTTAGTGAAATTTGAATTTATTAAAGAAAAGCCGAGCATTTGCTCGGCTTTTTTTATAAGTTCGCATTTCTAATAATTTTTGTATGAGTATTGTATTTTATAATTCAGAATATGTTGATTCAAGTGATGTAAAAATTTCACCTGAAAACAGATCATTGAATTATGGTGATGGTTTTTTTGAATCTATTAAAATCATAAATTCAAAACCTTTTAATTTCTCAGCTCATTTTAATCGTTTTACTTTAGCATGTAAGACTTTAAAAATGAATAATGAATTTTCTAAAAAGGAAATAGTTTTGATTATTGAACAATTAATCAATAAAAATGAGATTGTTAATGGGACACTTAAGATGCATGTTAGCAGGATAGAGGGAGGAAAGTATTGTCCTAAATCTTCAGCTATGTATTTATTGATTTCAACATCTGAAGGAGATATTTTTGTTTTGAATAATAAAGAGTCATTATGTTTTTATAATGAAGAGGTGAAATCCAAAGGAAAATTATCAAATATTAAATCTGCTAATGCATTAGTCTCTGTAATGTCATCATTATTTGCAAATGAGAAAGAATTTTCAAATTCTATTTTGTTTAACTCTGATGGAAATATTATAGAAACATCAAATTCAAACATTTTTATTCTAAAAAATGGTGAACTATTTACGACTCCTACTTCAGATGGTTGTGTGGAAGGTACTATGAGAAGTTGGGTGTTATCTCAACTAAAAGTTACTGAGAGGAGTTTAAGTGTATCAGATATTAATAATGCAAGTGAAATATTTACTACAAATGCAATTAATGGAATAATTTCAGTTGATAAAGTAGAGGAGCAATTGTTTTCAGAATTTGATATTGCAAACAAATTACAAGCTAGATTGCTAGAATTTACTTTTGATGAACTACTGGAATAAAACTCCACTTTTCAGGCTGTTAATCCCATTAGTTATTGGGATAGTATTTTCAATATATTTTGCTTTTAATAAAGAGTTAGCTTTTAATTTTTCTATTCTTTTATTTATAGGATTAAATCTTATTTTTTATTTCAAATCCTATTTCTCAGATTATAAAAAGAGGTGGTATTTTGGAATTACCCTCAATTTATTTTTATTCTTTTTTGGGATATTTATTACAGAGTTTCAAAAGCCTGAAAATAAAACTAAACATTATTCAAAATTTGATTCAGAAATTTCGGCTGTAAGGTTAATTGAAGATGTAGTTGTAAAACAAAATTCTAATAAATGTGAAGTTGAAGTAATTGCAATAAAAAGGGATTCTAATTGGGTAAATACTAACGGAAAGGCAATCCTGTATTTAGAAAAAGATACCCTTTCTAATTCATTAAGTTTTGGAGATGAATTACTAATAAACAGTAAGTGGAAAGTTATTGATTTACCAACTAACCCTGCTCAATTTAATTACAAGAATTATTTGTACAGAAGTGGAATTATTGCTCAACAATATGTAACAAATGACAAATGGAAGATAAGTAAAAAAGAAACTAATTTATCTGTAAGAAAGCGCGCGTTTGTTTATCAAAAGAGATTGTTAAATATCTTAAAAAATAATTTTGAAGATGATGAACTTTCTGTTCTTTCGGCTTTATTATTGGGTTATAAAGATCTGTTGGGAAGAGATGTAATAATGACTTATGCAAGTTCAGGAGCTATGCATGTTTTAGCAGTTTCTGGTTTGCATGTTGGAATTATATTTATGGTGCTTAATTTCTTTCTCTCATTCTTAAATAGTATAAAATTTGGCAATTATTTAAAAGCATTTATTTTGATTATTGCTCTTTGGATTTATGTCTTAATTACTGGAATGTCTCCATCAGTTTTGAGGGCTACAACTATGTTTTCTTTCATAATTATTGGTGGAGCTTTAAAGCGTGATACCAATATCTACAATACTTTGGCTGCATCAGCTTTTGTGCTTCTTATTTATAATCCGTTTATCATTCTTCAAGTTGGGTTTCAACTTTCTTATGCGGCAGTTTTGGGTATTGTTTATTTACAGCCAAAGTTGCATAATTTGTACCGACCTTCTTTTTGGTTGCTTGATAAGGTTTGGGCAATTTCTGCAGTTTCTATTGCAGCTCAAATTGCTACTTTCCCTTTAGGAATGTTCTATTTTCATCAGTTTCCTAATTATTTTTTACTTTCAAATTTATTTGTCATACCACTTGCAACATTTATAATTGGTTTTGGTGTTTTTTTGTTTCTGATCAGTTGGTATTTACCACTTAGTAATTTAATTGTGCTTGTGTTAAATAAGCTCTTACTATTTCTTAATTTCTCTGTTGATTGGGTGCAATCTTTACCTCATTCTTTAACTGTTGGAGTTAGTGTTTATAAAATGGAAACTTTTTTAATTTATTTGATAGTTATCCTATTTATTCCTGCCGTAATTAAGAGGAGTTTTAAGTTAATTAAAATAGCAATTAGCTTGTCGGTTCTTTTGGTTATTTATCAGATTTATGAAAAAGTAACTTTACAAAATCAGCAATATTTTATAGTTTATGATATAAAAGGAGAGCAGGCAATTGATTTTGTTGATGGAAGTAATAATTATTTTATTGCTGATGAAAATTTAGCAAATGATCAAAGTAAAATGCGTTTTCATATTCATCATTTTAGATGGGAGAGGAGGGTATTGGAATCTAATTTAGTTTCTGTTGATTTTTTAGCTAATAATTATTTAAGAGCAGGGAATCATATCAAATTTTTCGATAAGAAAATATTACTGTGGGATAAGGATTTTAAAAAGCCAACTAACTTAGCTACATTACAATTGGATTACATTATTGTATCTGAAAAAGCAAATATTAATTTAGAAAATATAAACTGTAAATTACTAATTATAGATTCCTCAGTTGATTACTATAAAGAAGAAGCAATAAAAAAGGAATGCCATAAATGGGACATTCCTTTTTATAATGTAAACACGGAAGGTGCTTATCTGTTAGAAATTAAAATTTAATACTATTGATTAATTTCTTTTTGTTAATCAAAGAAGTATTTCCTTTTCTTTGGTTTATATTATTTGTTGTGAAGCCATTTTCATCTCTAGTATGATAAGCAGTAAAAGTAAAGTCTATATCATAGTCAGCACCATCTTCAGTAAAAGTTTCATTCCCTTCAACTGTATGTACTAAATTTGTTTTAGTTACTGATATTATTTCTCCAACAATTACCGTATCTGTTGTTACAGTTACAGTAGTCCCTGATTGCACCCAAGTACCATTATCAACAAGATTATTATAGTTGTCCCATGCGTTAAAAACACCATTGTTAAAGAATTTTTGTATTACGGTCTCCATTGAATCTTGATTTGTTTCTATTTCTGTAATAGTTGTGTCCATGAAAACCATTCCTCCCATAGAAACTATTGCATGCATTGTCATTTCTTCAGTATCTGTAATCCAAGCACCTCCTACAATTCCAAAAGTACAAGAGCCATCATCACTAGTTGCTGTTGCATCATAATTGGTGGCAATTGCATCAGTACAGCCACTTAAAACTGTTGGTGGTGCAATAGAGTCCTCATCTTCTTTCTTGCAAGCAGCAAAAATAATTGATACTGCTAATAATGTGTAAATAATTTTTTTCATAATTTAAATATGTTTTAGTTAATATCGCGCAAAAATATGTAATAGAAAATAAAATATTATGCTAAGCATAGTACTTTTGGTTTTACTAGAGAATATTGTGAGTTTTTTTTGGGAATTATAACTTTTATAATAAACCAAATTGACTTAAATGATGCGTAAAATGCTTTTTTTTGAAGAGTAGCCACTGTTCTGCTGTTAGTTCACCAAAAAAAGGATGTATGGCTCTAAAATCAGTATTTTTAGTTAAGAAGATTAGCATAGCATTAGCAGATTCTATTAACTCTTCTTTTAGCTGTTCAATATTCTCAGTTATACCATCATCAAAATTATAGCCAATATCTTTTGGTATTTCTATTCCTCTACTAATGGCTTTGTCGGTATATAAAAAGGCAATGGCTTTTTCAATGTATTTTACTTTAATGAGCAATTTAGTATTTTCTAAATGCATCATTTTACTGCTTTGTTTCAAATGGATTAGCATCTGCTTAGCGGTCATAGTACCCCATTCGGCTTTGCTGTCTGTTTTTAAGTTTTCTAAGGATTCAACCAGGGTAGAGGTGAAGAAATTAGTTATTTTTTTTTCCATTGTTTCTGCTTTTCTTCTGATTGGAAAGTCCAAGCAACAATTCTACTAATTTTATTAGCTGTAGTCATGTGAATTGTCTTTACATCTTTTGCTCCATATTTTTCCAATGAACTGTAAAACCTATTTAAGTTTCTTTCATTGGAGACTAAGGAGCTAAACCATAGGCAGTTTTCAGCATAGTTTACACTTTCAATAATCATATTCTGTATAAACTGCTTTTCTCCTCCTTCATAAATCATTTCATCTACCATTCCAGAAAAGTTAAGCTGTGCTTTTTTTATTTTCTCCCCTGTAAGATCCCTTACTTTTCGCATACTTCCTTTTTCTGCATCTTTTTTTGAAGCATGGAATGGAGGGTTGCAAATTGTTATGTCCATTTTATCATCTTCATTAATAATACCTTTAAAGATTTGGTTTTTATTTTTTTGAAAACGAAAATCAACTTTGTCTTTTAAGCTAGGATTTGAGCTTACTATTTTTTTAGCTGTTGCAATTGATTTCCTATCAATATCGGATGCAATAAAATTCCAGTTGTATTCACTTACTCCTAATATAGGGTAAATACAACTTGCACCAACACCAATATCCAAACAAGTAATGTTGTTATCTTTCCCGAGTAAATCAGCCATGTAGTGTATGTAATCTGCTCTACCTGGGATAGGTGGGCAAAGGTTAGTGTCAGGAAATTTCCAGAATTGAATTCCGTAATAATGATTCAATAATGATTTGTTAAGTAGCTTTACGGCAATAGGATTAGTAAAGTCAATAGTTTCTATTCCAAGCTTATTAGTTTTTATATACTTTGCTAAATCCGGATTAACTTTTACTAAAGCCTTTAAATCATATTGCTGCCTATTTTTATTCCTTGGGTGAAGATTCGTTTTTGTCTTACTTTTTTCTTGTGCTTCCATTCTATCTAAGGTTAGATTTTAGCATTGCAGCTATAAATTACTGGCATTTTCCCTTTCCATTTTTTCCATAAATCATTTCCTGTAATGAGCTCAGCCATAAAATGACCAACATTAATTCGGCTAACTTTCCCTGCATCAAAAATAGCACTTCTTGTTGGAGAGGGGTAAAGCTCGTACTCAGTAACCTTGCCTTCATTTACTAAACCATCTGGCCGAACTGCTACCCATTCAATAAATTTGTTTTTTTGCCCTACTTTAATTCGTAAATAATCAGCAGCCTTTTCATTGTCAACATGTGGAGGTAATAGTAATCTAAGCAATCCAATTACAATTTTTTGTCCAAAAGATATAGGTTCATCTAAGTCTCTGTTACTATTCCCTGAAGTATTCATCAATACAAATTTAACTGGCTTGTCGGGCGCATTATTTTCTATTGCATTACAGAGTAGATTAACAGCATTTGTAACTAGTTTTCTAGGGTTTCCATAGATGCCTTTCCAGCTCAAAGTATGTCCTAAACAGGAAGCAACCGCACTACAATCCTGTAGGTGTTCAGTCATTTCATTTTCGCTAATATCTAATATACTAGCTTTAATGATGGTTAATTGATCGTTACTTTTCCATGATTTAGGTAAGTTTTCAGGTGAACGAATAATTACTTTTACTTTTTGTTTGCTAATTAGCAATTGCGCTACTAATTTTTTCCCGGTTGCGCCACTTGCTCCAACTACTAATGTTGTCATATTATGTGTTAATTATTTCTTTAAAATAAGAATCCTTTTCTAATTAAGCTTTTCGTACAAATTCTGATTTCAATTGCATGGAACCAAAACCATCAATTTTGCAGTTAATGTTATGTTCTCCTTCAGTTAGGCGGATGTTTTTTACTTTAGTACCTGATTTTACTGGTTTAGGAGCTCCTTTTACGGGAAGGTTTTTGATAACAATAACACTATCACCAGTTTGTAAACGAGTTCCATTGCTGTCCAATACCACTATTCCTCCTTCCATTTCTACTTTTTTAGGGCTCCACTCATTGGAACATTCAGGGCAAGTGTAGGAATCATCACCTGTAGAATATCCATAAGGAGATTCACATATTGGGCAAGCTTTCATTTCTTCTGACATAGTTTTTATATTTTTGAATTCGTAATTTTCATAATCTCATCTTCTAAAGCACAAGCATCATCAACTAATTGTTGTCCTCTCTCTAAAACACCTGCTACAAAGGTTTTGTCTTCACAATCGCCACAGTTAATTTTAACATTAAGGAAAGCACCAATCACAGCAGTTCTGGCACACAATGCACCAACCCCAGCATCTGTTACCGAATTAGGATTTCCAAATTCAGCCATGGCCTTCATTACCTCCATTGAGTTGTAAGCTGTTTCCATAACCTTGAAAGGAGTGAGGATAGCATATTGGGTTGCTGCTTGTATTGCTTTTTGTCTGTTTACTTTATTCGATTCAGTATCTTTTGGTAATCGGAAAGCATCCATAATTTTATTAAAGGCATTGGTATCCTCATCTACTAAGTCCAACAAAGTATTTTGGTAAGCCATTCCTTTTTCTGCCCATTCTGAGAATTCTTCCCATCTATCATCCCAACCTCTTTTATGTGCAGAAAGGTTCGCAACCATTGTCCCTAATGAAATTCCCATAGCTCCACAATAAGCAGCAATAGAACCACCACCTGGAGCAGGACTTTCACTTGCTGTTTCGTTTGCAAAACCAGTAAGGCTCATGTTTACAAGTGGCTTGTTTGCATCACTTTCCAACATGTATTCTATTATTCTTTCTTCAGGGTTAAAAGGAGCTAGTTCATCTAATCCTAAAGTTTTTATTGCAATTTTTATGATTTCACTTTCGTGTATTCCTGTGGAGCGTTCTTGTTTTTTCAGGAAATGTTTTCCTGCATCAATCAATACTTTTTTAGGTACTAAACCAATTAATTCCGAACCAGTAACTCTCATTCCTCTTGCGATTGCACGCTCACAAGTTTTGTCGAATACCTCATGTAAAGGCGAGATGTTAATGTCTGTTAGGTTATAAGAAATTTGTGCCACTCCATATTCTTCAATAAACCAACCAATTCCTTTTACTGCTTTGAATAATCCTGGTTCTTTCATAGGATTTCCATCTGCATCTTTTATTACTTTTCCTGATAGAGTTCCTCCTTCTCTTTTTATTCTTCCTCCTTCACGAATGTCAAAAGCTACTGCATTTGCTCTTCTGGTTGAAGTAGTATTTAAATTCACATTATAAGCGACTAAAAAGTCACGAGCCGAAATACCTGTTGCTCCTGATTTCTCAACTGTTTTGTTAAATTCAGCAGGACCAAAATCTGGCTTCCAATCCGCATCCACTATTTTTTTGGATAAGCCTTCATATTCTCCTTGACGACAGTTTGCCAGGTTTACTCTTTTTTCTTCTTTTGCTGCTGCTTCATAATGGTAAACAGGAATTCCTAACTCTGTCCCTACTCTTTCTCCTAGTTTATGTGCCCATTTAGCAGTTTCTTGCATGCTAATATTTGCAATAGGTACTAGTGGACAAACATCAGTAGCTCCCATTCTTGGGTGTTCTCCTGAGTGTTGGCTCATATCAATTAGTTCCTGTGCTTTTTGTATCAAAAGGAAAGCTGCATCAATTACTTGTTGTGGTTCTCCAACAAAGGTAATTACCGTACGGTTAGTTGCTTTTCCCGGATCAACATTTAGGAGTTTCACACCATCAACTTCTTCCACTATTTGTGAGATAATTCTTATTTTATCTTCATCTCTTCCTTCTGAAATGTTAGGTACACATTCTATAATTTTCTTACTCATCTGTCTTTAAATTTATTTTGACAAATATAGCTGTTAGTTATTAGTTGTTAGTTGACAGTTACTAGTTTTTTTACTTATCCGAAATAAGCACATTATCTAATTATCACATTAACAAATTAAGTTACTTTTGTAAAATGGATAAATCAACAAAATCATTAGTAGATAAAGGAGAAATGCTCCCATTAATGGAAGCTTTTTACACGGTACAAGGGGAAGGATATTTCTCAGGTACTGCAGCTTATTTTTTACGAATTGGTGGTTGTGATGTTGGTTGCCATTGGTGTGATGTAAAAGAAAGTTGGAATGCTGATTTGCATCCTCCAACCACTATTGCTGATATACTTAAGGGCATTGCTGAATACCCTGTGGATACAGTTGTAATTACAGGTGGGGAGCCTTTAATGTGGGACATGTCAAAACTTACTACTGCCTTAAAAAATGAAGGGTATAAGGTTCATTTAGAAACCTCAGGTGCTTATCCTTATAGTGGTGATTTTGATTGGGTGTGCTTATCTCCTAAAAAGATGCAAGCTCCTTTAGATGCAATAAAACCTCTTGCCAATGAGTTAAAAGTTGTAGTGAATAATAAACATGACTTTATTTGGGCAGAGGAGCAAAGAGCTTTGCTTGATGATTGTAAGTTATATTTGCAAGCTGAGTGGAGTAAGCGTGAGCAAGTTATCCCAATGATTATTGATTTTGTAAAAGAAAATAAAGATTGGACAATATCCTTGCAAAGCCATAAATACATGAATATTCCTTAATGAGAATTTTTATTCTGATATTATTTTTATTGCCTACCATTTCCTTTGCACAAAAGAAGGATTATAAAACATATGATAAAGCAGTAAAATATTATAATGAAGGAAATAATGAAAAAGCAAAGAAATTAGCTTTTAAAATACTTGATAAAAGTGCTGAGTGGAACAAACCAAACTTATTGCTAGCAAGTATTTTTGCTTCTGAAAAAAACATTGAAAAAGCAGCTGAATTTTTGCTGAATGTGTATTCTGAGGATAATCCTGATGATGTGAAAGGAATTGAGGTGGTTGCTGATTTATATTACACTAATGGCTATTATTCTGATGCTCTTTACTATCTTGAAAGCACCTTAAATCATGGTGATGATAAGTATCAAATTGTTTCAATGGCTACTTCATTAAAAATGAAAAGTTGCAAGTTTGCAATTGAGACAATTAAAAACCCAACTGATATTGAGTTTAATAATATTGGAGCACTTATTAATTCTGAGATGAGTGAGTATGTAAATGCTATTTCTGTTGATGGAGAGAAATTGCTATTTACCAGAAGAATTGAAGCTAATAAAGAAAGAGATCAAGAAGACTTATTTCTTTATGATATAAGCGAACAATCAGTAAGCTCATTACCTTTTAATACTGAATATAATGAGGGTGCAATTACGGTTTCTGCTGATGGTAGTATGTATGTCTATACTGCTTGTGATAGAGTTAATTCTATTGGGGGTTGTGATTTATACATAAGGCAATATTCTGATGAAAATGGCTGGACAAAGGAATATAATTTAGGTAAAAATGTTAATTCAAAAATGTGGGAATCACAAGCTTGTTTTTCTCCTGATGGAAAATATTTATACTTTATAAGTAGTAGAAATGGAGGGGAGGGACAAGAAGATATTTGGCGCTCAGAAATCACAAAAGAAGGTTTCATAAAAGCAGAAAATCTAGGTAGTAGTATCAATACTTCTAAAGCAGAAATGTCTCCTTTTTTACATCCTGATAATTTAACACTTTACTTTGCATCAGAAGGGCATGTAGGTATGGGAAGTGATGATTTATTTCTAAGCAGAAGAACGAAAACTGATGAGCAATGGAATACTCCTAAAAACATGGGCTTTCCAATAAATACTCATAATTCTGAGAATTCCTTAATAGTTGCAAGTGATGGAAAAACTGCTTATTATACTTCTGATAAATCTGGACATGGGCAAGAAGATATTTTTGTTTTTGAGTTACCAAAACAGGTTCAAGCTGAACAGATTTCTAACTTAGAAAAAGAAATTATTTCTCAAAAAGCAGGAGAGGAGGTTGTCTTACAAAATGTAAGTTTTGCATCTAATTCAGCTGAGATAAATTCAGCATCATATATTGAGCTTGATAATCTTATTGACTACCTTATAAAGAACCCTAATCTTAAAATTGAAATACAAGGACATACTGATGATGTTGGTAGTGAATTTGACAATCAAAGACTATCAGAAAAAAGAGCCAAAGTAGTGTATGAATATCTCAGTTCAAAAGTTGCAAATACTCTAAGTTTTAAAGGTTATGGAGAGATTCAACCTTTAGGAGAAAATAAGGCAGAAAACAGAAGGTCTTCTTTTGTTATTCAATAAAAATATCCTCCTTGCATTTTGGCTGTTCACTTCCTCTCCAGTTAAATCCTTTTAAGTAGCGGTTCTTTTCTTCTACATCTTGGTATGGTGTAGTTACTGAGTTGGGTTTTACTTCATAGTTTACAGCATCTAATTTACTGTCCTTAAAATAGAGTATCAAATCAGTGCACTCAGTATAATTGAGTCCCATTTTATCTTTTGTCTCCTCATCAGTTACTATAAAAATACTTTGTCCGTTTCCTTCTACATCCATTCTCCTCATTTTATTATCATTAAAATAAGCAGTCATATTTTTCCCTTTTATCTGATTGTAATCCAAAGAATCTTCTTGTGCTATTATCATTGGGCTAGGGTGGAGGAACATCCTACTAATCTTTCCTTTGTTGGCTAAGAACTGTATGCTGTCAGCAGTTATTTGAAACTCACTACTCCATAATATTGGCTCTTTGTACATCTCAACTACTGAGTCTGTAAAATTATAGGTTAATGAATCGCATTTCCCCTGAAAATCAGTTTTAAAGAACTTTACTTTATTGTAGGCAAGTATCTTTTTTTCTCCAATTTTCTGCTGAGAAACAAATTGCTTAGCATGCATAAATAGGGTATCGTCTTCAAAAAGCAACTCCACCATAGGTTTTTCACTGATGATTACTTTTTCTTCTGCTTCAAAGTATTCAGCAATCTCTCCATATACAGTCATGTTTTCAACTGTATCAATAAGCTCTACATTACTGAATGCTTTTCCGTATTTCTTGTTTTTATTATAGTATAGACTATCTCCTTTTAGCAGGTAGTTATCAGTAGTAATGTAGGAGTTTTTCCTGAATTGTGCTATGTCAGTTTTGGTATTGTACCAACCGTTTTCACAATAAATAGTTTTGGTGTCCGAAATGATAAAGGAAGGACCAAAAAAGTAACTAACCTCACTGTTGGAATTATATTGCATATTATCGGTAATTATTTTGTAATCCTTAGCCAATACAACTACTGAATCTTTAAAAATAAACTTATGAATATTGGAATGATAAGCGCCTCTTTTGGAATTGATAGTTTTTTCATTATCAATAATAGTTCCTTTGCTAGGATAGGAGGCAATATTCGTACTTAAATTGTAAAATACTTGCTCGGTATTTAAGGTCATATGCTTATCAATAAGCACTACATCTCCTTTTATATCAGCTTTGTTCTCTTTCCCAAAATAAGTAAGCATCTCTCCTGTAAGCGTAATGCTGTCGCCTTGGTTGATTTTAATTTTCCCAAAGGCTTTCATTTTATTTTCAACAGTATAATGATAAGCTGAATCGCATGTCATTATTGCATCATTATGCTTAAAGGACACATTCCCAATTAAACGCCAATAATCAGGATGAATATTAGCATTAGCGTAAGTATTGTCAGCATTTAATATTTCAATTCTTTTACTGTTCTGAGCAATAGTACTGATACTCAGAAGAAGCAGTAAAATATGGAAAAGAAATTTCAAATTTATCTGAAAAGAGTTTGTTTTCTGTCAGGACCAACTGATACAATTGAGATTGGTGTTTCCAATACATCCTCTAACCAAGCAATATAATCATGCACTGCTTTGGGTGCTTCTGATAAATTTTCCAATTGCATTAGGTCCATATCCCATCCTTCCAGTTCTTTGTAAAAAGGTGTAAGTCCTTCATTATCTTCAAATGGCAAGTAATCAATTTGCTCTCCATTTAATTCGTAATGTGTACAGGCTTTAACAGTGTCAATTCCTGATAAAACATCAGCTTTCATCATCATTAATTGAGTTACACCATTAATATTGATTGCGTATTTTAATGCAGGAATATCAATCCAACCACATCTTCTTGGTCGGCCAGTAGTTGCGCCAAATTCATTCCCAACTTTAGCTAATCTTGCTCCAACTTCATCAAATAGTTCTGATGGAAATGGCCCACTACCAACTCTAGTACAATAAGCTTTAAAGATACCAAAAACTTCTCCAATTTTATTAGGAGCAATTCCAAGTCCTGTACAAGCACCAGCAGTAATTGTGTTTGATGATGTAACAAAAGGGTATGAACCAAAATCAATATCTAATAATGTTCCTTGAGCTCCCTCAGCTAAAATCTTCTTTCCTTCTCTCATGGCATTATGTATGTAATGCTCACTTTCAATGTGCTTGTATTTTTTAAGAGTTGCTAAACTAGAAAACCATGCAGTTTCTAATTCTTCTAATTCATATTCAAAGTCGTAAAAGTTAAGAATCTGAATGTGTTTTCTTTTTAACTTTTCGTATTTTTCTTTAAAATCAGGTGCTGATATATCTCCAACTCTAAGTCCGTTACGACCAGTTTTATCCATATAAGTTGGCCCGATACCTTTAAGTGTTGAGCCAATTTTCTCTTTCCCTTTTGCCTTTTCTGATGCGGCATCAATAAGTTTATGAGTAGGTAGAATTAAGTGTGCTTTTTTAGAAATTAAAAGCTCGGACATTTCAATATTTAACTTAGAGATTCCAATAATTTCATTCTGAAAAATAACAGGGTCAATTACAACTCCATTTCCAATAAGATTAATTACTCCTGGATGAAAAATTCCAGAAGGAATAGTATGCAATACATGTTTTATTCCATCAAATTCTAAGGTATGACCAGCATTTGGTCCTCCTTGAAATCTTGCAATAATATCATACTTTGATGTTAAAACATCAACAATTTTTCCCTTTCCTTCATCTCCCCATTGGAGTCCTAATAATACATCTGCTTTCATTTCTTGTTGAAATTTCTAATTAGTTATTTTGTCTTGACATTCTTTACAAATGCCGTATAAATTTAATGCATGTCTGTTGATTTTAAACTTCATGCTTTCTTCAATTACATTTTTAATTCCTTGTATTCTAGGGTCGCAAAACTCTATCACTTTATCACAATTTGTGCAAATTAAATGGTCGTGCTGTTTGTTAGAATATGATTTTTCGTATTGAGCTTGTGCTTTTCCAAATTGATGCTTTCTTACTAAGTGGCAATCTAATAATAGATCAACAGTATTGTAAAGAGTTGCTCTACTTACACGGTAGTTTTTATTCTTCATCTGAATATACATTGACTCTATATCAAAATGATCTTCAAATTCGTAAATTTCGTTTAGGATTGCATAACGCTCAGGAGTTTTCCTGTGCTTATTACTAACTAAATATTCTGTGAATAATTCAGTTACAGTTTCAATTATTTTCTTGTTTGACACTTTTGCGCTATTAAAACACAAAACTATAAAAAATCCTTATTTGGTATCAATAAAAATACAATAAAGATGCGCTAATTTTCTAGTGTTTATAAGTTCTTGTAATTGATGAAATTTCTTCAACTTTACCAAGTTTATCAGTTAGTTCTTTTAAGAATGTAACATTATGTACTTTAAGGGTGATAATACCTTCAAATATACCATCAGAACTACTGATGTTAATACTCTTAATATTTACATTCATTTGGTTGGAAATAATTTGAGTAACATTGTTCATAAGTCCAACTTTGTCGATTCCTTTAATATTGATTGTTGCAATAAAGTCAATTTCATTTTTATTTACCCATTTTGCTTTTAGTATTCTATAGGCGTAATTGGCTCTAAGTTGAATTGCGTTAGGGCAATCGGATCTATGAATTTTTATTCCATCAACTACTGTTAAAAATCCAAAAATTACATCTCCTGGTATTGGATTACAACACTTAGCCATCTCATAGTCTAGTACTTCATCATCATCATTAAATACAATTACTTTCACTAGTTTTAAAGCTGATTTTTTAAATTTAGGATTATAAATTTTATTCTTTATTGTTTGATACCAACCACTGTTTTTCACTTTTACATATTCCTTAATTTCAGTATTGGAAATGGCCCCAGTACCAAAACGAAAATAAAGTTCTAATGAAGTTCCAGCATCAAAATACTTGATGAGTTCAGTTTCAGTATTTTTATTGAATTTAAGTTTTAAGTGTTTTAGTTTTCTTTCAGCAATCTCTTTTCCAACTCCAGAAATTCTTTTTTTATCTTCTTTTAATGCAGCCTTTATTTTTGATTTTGCCCTTGATGTAATCACAAAGCGTAACCAATCTTTTCTTGGTCTTTGTTTTTTAGATGTGATAACTTCAACTTGATCGCCACTAACTAATTGATGGCTTAATGAGACCAATTTCCCATTTACTTTTACCCCCATACATTTGAGTCCAACATCAGTATGAATTGAAAAAGCAAAATCAAGTGCAGTAGCTTTTTTAGGTAATGTTTTTAATTCTCCATTTGGTGTGAAAACATAAATCTCTCCTGCATAAAGATTGAGTTTAAAATCATCAATAAAATCAAGTGCGTTAGATTCAGGGTTTTCTAATAACTCACGGATATTATTGATCCATTCATCTAGTGAGTTTTCTTTACTTCCTTCTTGTTTGTATTTCCAATGTGCAGCATACCCTTTTTCTGCAATATCATCCATTCTTTTACTTCTGATTTGTACTTCAACCCACTTACCATCATCACCCATTACAGTAGTGTGTAAGGATTCATATCCATTGGCTTTTGGAGTTGAAACCCAATCTCTCAATCTATCAGGATTTGGTTTGTAAAAATCAGTAACTATCGAATAGATTTTCCAGCAATCTGATTTTTCATTTTCTAGTGATGATTCAACAATAATTCTGATTGCAAATTTGTCAAATACATTATCAAAATTAACACCCTTGTTAACCATTTTATGTCTAATAGAAAAGATTGATTTCGGTCTTCCTTTTATAGAACAATAAAGTTCATTTTCTTTTAATTTATTTCTGAGTGGTTTACAAAACTTTGTGATGTACTTATTTCTTTCTTCTTTTGTAGCTTGTAGTCCTTCAGCAATTGCTTTATATACTTCTGTTTTTGTGAATTTAAGTCCTAAGTCTTCTAATTCAGTTTTGATAGCATAAAGCCCTAATCTGTGAGCGAGAGGTGCATATAAGTAAAGAGTTTCTGATGCAATTTTAAGCTGTTTTGGCTTTTTCATTGCATCCAAAGTTCGCATATTATGGAGTCTATCAGCAAGCTTAATTAGTATTACTCTTACATCATCTGATAAAGTAAGTAGCATCTTTCTAAAATTCTCTGCTTGCATGGATACATTCTTATCAAATACGTCCTGAATTTTAGTTAATCCATCAATAATTTTAGAGACTTTTACGCCAAATAATTTTTCAATATCTTTGAGAGTATAGTCAGTATCTTCAACTACATCATGCAGTAGAGCACATATAATAGATGTAGTTCCTAGGCTAATTTCTTTTGCGGCAATATGAGCAACAGCAATAGGATGGTATATATAGGGTTCTCCTGATTTTCTTCTCTGAGTTTTGTGGGCTTCAACTGCTAAATCAAAAGCTTTTCGAATTTCTTTTTTATCTGCTTTATCTGTTTTGTCAGCACATGCACGCAACAATGATTTATACTTATTAAGTATGTCTTTTTTTTCTTGTTCTAAATCTATTGGTTGCATCTAGTAATTTAAGCAAAAATAGGGTAAGTACTCATTAGTATATTTACTTCTTTTCTTACTTCAGACAATACATTTTTATCTTCATAATTCATGATTACTTTATCTATTAAATTAACAATAGTAGGTATTGAATTTTCTTTTACACCTCTTGTAGTTATTGCTGGAGTTCCAACTCTTATTCCGGAAGTTATAAATGGTGATTGAGTATCAAAAGGAACCATATTTTTATTTGCAGTAATATCTGCTTTTACAAGTGCGTTTTCAGCATCTTTTCCTGTTATGTTTTTATTTCTTAAATCAATAAGCATGCAGTGATTTTCGGTACCTCCAGAAATAATTTTATACCCTTTTTTAACAAATTCCTTAGCCATTAGTTTTGAGTTTTTTATTACTTGCTCGCCATATGACCTGAACTCAGGTTTTAATGCTTCACCAAAAGCAATTGCTTTAGCAGCTATTACATGTTCTAATGGCCCTCCTTGTGAGCCTGGGAATACGCCTGAATTTAATATTGCAGACATCATTCTAGTTTTTCCTTTTGGAGTTTTTAGTCCCCAAGGGTTTTCAAAGTTTTTTCCCATCATAATCATTCCACCTCTTGGACCTCTTAAGGTCTTGTGAGTAGTAGTAGTTAAAATATGGCAATGTGGAGCAGGGTCATTTAATAATTTTGCAGCAATTAATCCTGCTGGATGAGCAATATCAGCCATCAATAACGCACCAACTTTATCTGCAATTTTTCTAAAACGAGCATAATCCCAGTCTTGTGAGTAGGCAGAGCCTCCACAAATAATTAATTTTGGTTGTTCTGCAATAGCAGTTTTTTCTAATTTATTATAATCAACTTTCCCAGTTGATTCTTCAACATTATAAAATGAAGTTTTATAAAGCTTTCCTGAAAAATTTACTGGTGATCCGTGAGTTAAGTGCCCACCGTGTGAGAGGTTAAATCCTAAAATTTTATCTCCAGGATTAAGGCAAGCTAACATTACGGCTGCATTTGCTTGAGATCCAGAGTGGGGTTGTACATTAACATACTCAACACCAAATAATTCTTTTGCTCTATCAATTGCTAATTGTTCTACTTTGTCAACAACTTCACATCCTCCATAATATCTTTTTCTAGGGTATCCCTCAGCATATTTGTTTGTTAAGCATGAGCCCATTGCTTGCATTACTTCATTGCTCACAAAGTTTTCTGATGCAATTAATTCAATTCCTTTTCTTTGTCTTTGATCTTCCTCATTTATTAAATCAAAAATTATTTGATCATTTTTCATCTGATATTATTTTAAAATTTCTATTTTCGTAAACGCAACAAATGTATATAAATTTATGAATAGAATTAAGGAACTTTTTGGAATAAAATATCCAATTATTCAGGGGGGCATGATATGGTGTAGTGGTTGGGAATTGGCCTCTGCTGTAAGTAATGCTGGTGGATTAGGTTTAATTGGCTCAGGGTCAATGTATCCTGAAGTTTTAAAAGAACATATCCAAAAATGCAATAAAGCAACTGACAAGCCTTTTGGAGTAAATATTCCTTTAATTTATCCGAATATTGACGAGCATATTCAAATCATTATTGATGAAGGAGTGAAGATTGTTTTTTCATCTGCAGGGAACCCAAAGAAATACACTTCTTATTTACAAGAAAACGGTATAATTGTAGTTCATGTAATTGCAAATACTAAGTTTGCTTTAAAATCAGTTGCGGCAGGGGTTGATGCTATTGTTGCTGAAGGTTTTGAAGCAGGAGGGCATAATGGAAAAGATGAAATTACAACTATGTGCTTAATTCCTGAAATAGCAGATGAAGTAAATATTCCTGTAATTGCTGCAGGAGGTATTGCAGATGGGCGTGCAATGTTAGCAGCTATGTGCTTGGGTGCTGATGGCGTGCAAATTGGTAGTAGATTTGCAGTTTGTAAAGAAAGTTCTGCTCATGAAAACTTTAAAAATTATGTTTTTGATGCAAAGGATGGCGCAACAGATTTAACTTTAAAGGAAATAACAGCTGTAAGATTGTTAAAAAATGAGTTTTACCAAAACATACAAGAAGCATATCTGGCAAAAGCAACAACTAAGGAATTAAAAGAATTGTTAGGAAGAGGAAGGGCAAAAAAAGGGATGTTTGAAGGTAATTTATCAGAAGGAGAATTGGAAATAGGACAAGTGTCTTCAATGATTAATAAAATGCAGACTTCCAAAGAAATTATTGATGAAATTATTGATGATTTCAATAATGCAAAAAGTCATCTTCACACTTTGAATGTATAAGGTTTTTTTAAGCAAGTATTATTTTAGTCCTATGTTGAATTTTTTTTTTGTAAATTTGTAGTTATTATAATTTACATTATGAAAAAGATATTATTTTTATTTTTTATTGTCTTATTAAGTTTTTCTTCTCAAGCTTCTCACTACATTGGCGGTGAAATTACTTGGGAATGCGATAAGGATCTTTTAAGTCCAAATTATGGGAAGTATACGTTTTATATGACAATTTATCAAGATTGTGATGGTATAGATTTTAGTACGACTGGTTATGATATAGACGTTCATAACCATCCATCATTATTCTCAATTAATTTACCTTTTGTTTCATCAGTCGATATTTCTCCAACTGGCGTTCCGGGATCTACTCCTTGCTATGATTGTAATACTCAGCCATTTGGAACATTTGGTGCTGTAAAGCAATGGAATTATGCTTCAGCTCCCACGACAATTACCGGAAGTCCATCTGCTGACGGATGGCATTTTACTTGGGGTACATGTTGTAGAAGTGGAAATATAACTAATATTGGTACGCCTGGTAGTATGGATTGGATTGTGCGATCTGTGATGTATCCTTATACTGATCCTAGTGGAACGATATTCCCTAATAGTAATGAGTGTTATGAGAATTCTCCAATTTTTAAAGAAGAGCCAAAAACAATTCTATGTTCTGGTTATCCTTTTTCGTATAGTCACCTTGCTTTTGATGTTGAGCTTGATTCACTAAGTTATAGTTGGGCAGAACCTTTGGATGTCGCATCTTTATATAATTATACCAATCCTAGTTCACAGGCAATACCGTATATTGGAGGTTATACAGTTACATCTCCAATACCAGGTAATCCTACTCTAGATAGTGAAAATGGAGAAATTTCTTTCTTTTCAATGACTAATGGTGTTTTTGTTACAGTTATAAAGGTAGCAGCATTTAAGTGTGGACAATTAGTTGCTGAAGTATATAGGGATGTAAATGTAGCTCTCTTAGGTTGTGGAACCTTGCCAAATGGTGCTCAAAATTCTCCTCCTCTTATTACAGCTCCAGTTGGAAGTCAGAATTGGATTACGACTTTAAACCCCTCAACAGGTTTACCATCATATGAAACTACAATTATGGCTGGTGAATTGGTCAATTTTTCTGTAGTTGCAACTGATAGTGATATTAATTCAACTGGAAATATGCAAGATTTATCATTAGAGGTAGAAGGTGGTCAATTAGATCCATTATTAGCACTTAGTAATCCTGCATCCTTTATAGTAACATCTTCATCTCCAGGAAATATTTCAGGAGATTTTGAATGGCTATCTAATTGTGATCATATGCAAGATTATGGATGTGGTAGGCAGGGAGGCGCTTATACGTTTAACATTAAATCATATGATGACTTTTGTCCAGCAAATGGAATTAAAATGGCTACCATAACAATAAACGTTATTCCACCTCAACCCGACTTAAGATGCTTAGCTGTTGATGCCAATGGAGGAGTTGATTTATATTTTTCTTTTCCTGCAGGAGTTATTGATACAAATATTAAGTATGATATATATCATTCTAAACAAATTTCAGGGCCTTATTCATTACTTGATAGTATTTTTTATCCTGATACAACTTTTTATCATTCAGGATCAGACGCTAATACATCACAAAGTTATTATTATCTTTTAGGAAGCGTTACTTGTGGAACTAACATTGGGGGAGGAAGTGATTCACTTTTATATTCTGACACATTAAGCACTATTTTAATGCATTCTACAGCAGTAAACATGGGAGTAACTGCAGATTTAAACTGGAATCCTACTCATAATCCTTTAATACCCTCTTCTTCTACAGATTATGATGTACATTATATAAATGCAGATAATTTTGATGCAATCCTTTCTGTGCAACCTGATACTTTTGCTCAAATGGATGGAGATAGATGTGACTATATTCCACAGTTTTATGTAGAAATACCTGATATTAGTGGGTGTGTCTCAAAATCTTCTATTAGTTCAGTAAATTTACTAGATACTTTGTCTCCTGTCACTCCAATTATTGAAGATATTTCAGTTGATGTTAATGGGAAATCAGTTGTAAGTTGGAGTGTCTCTGCTGATAGTGATTTTTACATTGTTTACATACAAGATAATAATGGCGCTTGGATTACTTTAGATACAGTTTTGTTTGGAACTAATAGTTATCAGTTTGTTAACTCAAATGCAACAATTAATTCTGAAAACTTTACTGTGAGAGCTCTTGATAGTTGTGGAAATACAAGAGTGAGATCTGAAATACACAATTCAATTTATTTGGTACAATTAGTTGATGAATGTGATCATTCGGTTCAGCTAAATTGGAATGATTATATTAATTGGAGTGGAGGTACTCATCATTTTAATGTATTCATAAATGAAATAGATGAGAATGGAGTAGTGATTTCTGATGTAATTACAGTAACAAATGCTACTGAGTATTTGTTAGATGGTTTAACTTCATCATCTCAGTATGAGATATATGTTGAAGCTTATAATTTTGACGCTTCTTTTGTTGCGGTTTCTAATCTTTTAGATTTTAATATTTCATTGGCAGCTAAGCCTAAGTTTCATTATATTGAGTATGTCACAGTAAATCCTGACAATGGTTTTATTGAGTTAAATTGTTATGTTGATAATCAAGGGGTGATTGATCATTATGATATTTATAGAAGTAAGATTGTTAATGGAGTTGAAGTTGGTTTAGATCTTATTGATAATGTAACTTTTAACGGAACATCATCTGTTCATTATATCGATAATGAGGCATCTACTTCTAATTATTCCTATTTATACAAAACTTACCCTGTAGATACTTGCGGTATTACATTAAATGTTCCTCCAGTTGATGATCCGGCTTATGTTAATGATATTTCATATGCTCAATCAATATTGCTAGAAGTAGAAGTGAATAAAGATTATTCTAATTTTCCTGGCTTAGAAAGTGATTATACAAATACAATTACTTTTAATGAGTATGATAAATGGTTAGGGGATGTTTCAAAATATGAATTATTCAGATCTATTAATAATGAACCTTTTGTGATGTTGCCTATCAAAACTTGGGATATGGATAATAATTCAAATCAAGAATTAGTGTTTATTGATAAGGTAACAGAATTTGGAGAAACAAATGGTAAGTTCTGTTATTACATAAAGGCTACTGAAGGTAATAATACTCCTTACGGGTCAGTTCCTGAAGGAAGTTTATCTAATATTGTATGCATTAGCCAAACTCCAAATATTTTTGTTCCAAATACTTTTACTCCAAATGGAGATGAGCACAATGAGGTGTTTAGGCCAATTGCGTATTTTGTTTCTGAAGTTGGTTATTCTTTTTCTATTTTTAATAGAAATGGAAGTGAGATATTCTCTACTAATGAACCATCAAAAGGGTGGGATGGAACATATAAAGGAAGAAATGTGCAGAATGATAATTATGTATATCATCTACAATACATAAATTCAGATGGAGAGTTAACAAATAAAACAGATGCTTTTACCCTAGTAAGATAAGTAAATCTTAAATAATAAAAATAGTCCCTTTTTAAGGGACTATTTTAGTATATAAATTGTTAATTTTGCATAATTTTTAAAATAGTAATTATGAGTAATAAAGTATTGAGGGAAGGTTTAACTTATGATGATGTTCTAGTTGTTCCTGCATATTCGGAAGTATTACCTCACATGGTAAGTACAGCTACTAAATTCACTAAAAATATAACGTTAAATGTTCCAGTAGTATCTGCTGCTATGGATACTGTTACTGAATCAAAAATGGCGATTGCTATTGCACAGGAAGGTGGAATTGGAGTGCTTCATAAAAACATGAGTATTGAAAGTCAAGCGTTTGAAGTCCGAAAAGTAAAAAGATCAGAAAGTGGTATGATTTTAGATCCTATTACTCTAGGATTAAATGCAAATGTTGGTGATGCTTTTTTAATGATGCGTGAAAATAAAATTGGAGGTATTCCTATTGTAGATGATAACATGCATCTTCTAGGAATTGTTACTAATAGAGATTTACGCTTTGAAAAAGATATGATACTTTCTATTAATGAAGTAATGACATCAGAAGGAATTATTACTACTGAATTAAATGACCTTGAAAATGCTGAGGATATCTTAAAAGAAAATAAAATTGAAAAATTACCTATTGTTAATGCTGAAAATAAATTAGTTGGGCTAATAACTTTCAAGGATATTATTAAAAACAGAATGCGACCAAATGCTTGTAAAGATAAGTATGGTAGATTAAGAGTTGCTGCTGCTGTTGGCGTTACTAGAGATGTTCTTGAAAGAGTAGAAGCTTTAAATAATGCTGCAGTTGATGCAATTATTATTGATACTGCACACGGGCATACAAAAGGAGTGGTTGATGTTTTGAAGAAAGTAAAATCAACTTACCCTGGTTTAGATGTTGTAGTTGGAAATATTGCAACTGCTGCTGCTGCAAAGGCTTTAATTGAAGCCGGTGCTGATGCTGTAAAAGTAGGAATCGGACCTGGTTCAATTTGTACAACAAGAATTGTAGCAGGGATTGGTGTTCCGCAATTGACAGCTGTAATGGATGTAGCTGAGGTAACTCAGAAAAATAATGTTCCTTTAATTGCAGATGGTGGAATAAGGTATTCAGGTGATATTGTAAAAGCTTTAGCGGGTGGCGCAAATACTGTTATGTTGGGTTCAATTATTGCTGGAGTTGAAGAAGCACCAGGAGAAACAATTATCTTTGAGGGTAGAAAGTTTAAATCTTACAGAGGAATGGGGTCTATTGACGCTATGGAGAAAGGGTCAAAAGACAGGTATTTTCAAAGTGGAGAAGTTGACGCTAAGAAGTTAGTTCCTGAAGGAATTGTTGGTAGAGTAGCTTATAAAGGAACTTTAGGTGAAGTTATTCATCAGATGATTGGTGGGTTAAGAGCTGGAATGGGTTATACTGGATCGTCAACTATAGAAGAGTTAAGTAAAGCAGATTTTTTAAAAATAACTGCTGCTGGTGTTGCTGAAAGTCATCCCCATGATGTGACAATAACTAGAGAAGCACCAAACTATAGTAGAAAATAATAAACTAAAATAAAAAAAAATGAAAAAAGTAGGATTAAGTATATTGTTAGGTGCATTTGTTTTAATTTCAAGTGCACAAGATGTATTAACTATTGCAGATGATAACATCTCATTAGGGGAATTTAAAAATGTATTTTATAAGAACAATCATAATGCTGATATTTCAGCAGATTACTTAAATGAGTACATGGAATTATTTGTGAAATTCAAATTAAAAGTAAGAGAAGCGCAAGAATTAGGACTGGATACTATTCCTTCATTTGTTAATGAACTTGATGGTTATAGAAAGCAATTGGCTAAACCTTATTTGAAGAATGAAGAGTTTGATGAAAACATGCTTACTGAGGCTTATGAAAGAATTAGTTTTGATGTAAATGCAAGTCATATTTTAATTGCAGTTGATGAAAAAGCAACTGATTATGAAGTAAAAGTTGCTGAGCAAACAGCAATTACAATAAAGAAGGATATCTTAGATGGAAAGTTGTCATTTGGTGATGCTGCTAAGCAAAACTCTGATGATAAATCTGCTGTTAGTAATAGGGGTGAATTAGGGTTCTTCACTGCTTTTATGATGGTTTATGATTTTGAAACTGCAGCTTATACTACTAAAATTGGAGAGATTTCAAACCCTATTAGAACAAAGTATGGGTTTCATTTAGTAAAAGTAAATGATAAAAGAAAAGCTGTTGGGCAAGTAAAAGTAGCTCATATCATGTTTAAAACAGGGCAGGGAGCTGATGAGAATAAATTAAATCAAGCAAAAGAGAAAATTAATAAAGCACTTCAGTTGTTAAATAAAGGAGAGGATTTTGCAGATGTTGCTGAAAGATTTTCTGAAGATAGATCAACTGCTGTAAAAGGAGGTGAGTTACCAGCTTTTGGAGTTGGCAAAATGGTTCCTGAATTTGAAAATAATGCATTCGAACTTAAAAATATTGGAGATATTTCTGTTCCATTCAGAACAGAATATGGATGGCATATCATCAAACTTATAGAAAAAGAGGAAATGCCGTCATTTGATGAGTTGAAAGTAGAATTGAAAAGAAAAATTGAAAGAGATAGTAGAGGTGATTTAAGTAAAAAAGCGCTTTATAAAAAATTGAATGATATTTATAAAGTAATAAATAAACCAGCTGTTTATACTTCTTTCAGAAAAGGAGCTGCAAATTCAGTTGCTACAGGAACTTTTGAGAAATTAAATAATAATAAAACTTTAGTTACTATTGATGGAATGAGTGTATCTATCAATAAATTCTCAGAATATATTCTGACTTATCAATCAGTAGGCAGTGATATTGATGCTATGTATGTTGATTTTGTAAATGAGGAGTTATTGGCTTACGAAGAGAGTAAATTAGAAGAGAAATACCCTGAGTATAAAGCTTTATTGCAAGAATATAGAGAAGGGATATTGCTATTTGATTTAACAAATAAAAAAGTATGGACTAAAGCTGTTGAAGACACAATTGGTTTACAAGCATTTTATGATGCTAATAAATCTAATTATACATGGGAAAAAAGAGTGGATGCTACAATCTATAGCTGTATTAACTTAATAACTGCAAAGAAAGTAAAAAGAGAAATCTACAAAAAACATAGGGGAACAATAACTAATGCAGATATTTTAGTTAAAATTAATAAAGATGATGCTTTGAGTTTGCAAATTGAAAGTAACAAATTTGTAAAAGGTGCTAATAAAAATATTGATGCTATTGAATGGAAAACAGGTATATCAAAAGATATAGTGTTAGAAAACGGATCGTATATTATTATTGATGTTCATGAGGTTTTAGCTTCTGGAACAAAGGAATTGACTGAATCTAGAGGAAAGGTTATTTCTGATTATCAGACAGCTTTAGAAAATGATTGGTTAGCTTCACTTAAAGCAAAATATGCAGTAACTATTCATACTGATGTTCTTCATTCACTTATTAAATAGATGAATATTAAGCAATTATTTGTTTTTTCAGCAGTAGTTTTATTGCTAAGTTCTTGTTTTAATAATAAAGAAGGGAGAATAATTGCTAGTGTTAATGAGAAGGATTTAATGCTTGAAGAAGTGTTAGAAGAAATGCCTATACAGATTGAAGATTCTTCCTTCTTTGTTGAAAGATACATGAATGATTGGATACGTAAACAATTGATGATTTATCATGCTGAAATAAATTTAAGTTCAGCAATTCAGAATTATGATAAACAGATAAAAGAGTATAGAGCTTCTCTATTAATTTACGCATATCAACAAGATTTAATTAATCAGAATTTTGACACTTCTATTTCTATAAAACAAGTTACAGATTATTACAATCAATATAAGGATGAATTTAAGCTAAGTAAAAATATTTTTAAAGGTAGATTTATTGTGGTTGATAGATCAGCTCCCAAATTAATTAACCTTAATAAGTGGTATAAATCTAATAAGGAAAGTAGCTTAGAGGACTTGAATGATTATTGCCAACAATTTGCAAAAGAATATTACTTAGAGGATGATAGGTGGCAATATTTCTCAATTTTCAATCAGAAATTACCAGAGTATATTATAGAGGAATCTTATTTTTTAGAAAATACAAAAGGAGTTGTGTTTGAAGATGATAATTTAAGATATTATGTTTTTATCAAGGATTACCTAATAAATGGCAGTATTAGTCCGTTACAGATGGAACAAGAGAAAATAAAAAATGTGTTATTAAACAAAAATAAAATTGAATATTTGAAGCAATTGGAAGATGAATTGTATCAGAATGGTTTAGCTTTGAAAAAAATTAAAATTTACTAAATGAATAGATTTAAAAACCTGTTATTAATTTCACTTTTTGCTATTGGAGCAAATGCTCAATCAATTGATAAAGTTGAAGCAATTATTGGTGATGAAATCGTGCTTACATCTGAAGTAGAATCACAGTATTTACAGTATTTGTCACAAGGAAACTCAAAATCAGATGCAATAAAATGTGAAATTATTGAAGATTTATTATTTCAAAAATTATTAATAAATCAAGCAAAATTGGACAGTGTAGTTGTAACTGATGAAGAGGTTGATACTGAAATCACAAAAAGATTAACATACTTTGAGAGTCAATTAGGTTCTGTTGAAAAAGTGGAGGAGTATTTTGGTAAATTAAAAGTAGAAATAGAATTAGAGTTAGGCAAGGTAATTAAGGATCAATTTTTAGCAGAGAGAGTTCAAAGAGGAATTTCATCTGATGTAAAAGTTACTCCTGCTGAAGTCCGTGAGTTTTTTAATCAACAAAATGATGCTGATATTCCTGTTGTTCCTACTAAAGTAGAAGTTGCTCAAATTATTGTTAAACCTGAAATATCAGAAGAACAAAAAGATAAACTAAGAGATAAGTTGAACTCATTTAGAGAGCGTGTTTACAAAGGAGAGGACTTTAAAATGTTAGCTACTTTATATTCTGATGATCCTGGCTCGGCTACTAGAGGAGGTGAGCTTGGTTTTGTGAATAGAGGTGATTTAGTTCCTGAGTTTGAACGAGCAGCTTTTCGTTTGAAAGAAGGTGAGATTTCTGAGGTTGTTGAATCTCAATTTGGTTTTCATATTGTACAGCTAATTGAAAGGAGAGGAGAGCAAATTAATGTCCGTCATATTTTGCTAAAAACTAAGGTAAGTTCTACTGCACTTTATAATGCAAAATTAAGAATTGAAGAAGTAGAAAAAGAATTAAAAGCAGGGGCAATTACTTTTGATGATGCGGTTGAAAAATACAGTGATGATGAAAGTAAGAATAATAATGGTTTGCTTCTAAATCCTAATACTATGTCAACTTTACATGCAATAGATGAGATGTCTCCAGCTTTAAAGTTTGTAGTAGAAAACTTGGAAGAAGGAAGTTTTAGCTCTCCTGCTGTGGCTCAAATGCCTGATGAAACCAAAGCATACAGAATATTAAAGTTAAATAAAAGAATTGAAGAGCATAAAGCAAATCTAGTTGATGATTTTTCAATGATTAAGGATTTTGCAATTAACATAAAAAAGCAAGAGGAGTTAATGAAGTGGATTGCAAAAACAATCTCAAATACATACATTAAAATTAATGATGATATTTCTGCTTGTGAATTTAAAAATAAATGGGTAAAATAATATGAGTAATGAAGTAAAATCAGTAGATGAATTTATTGTAAAATATAATGAGTTTAAAAATGAAATTGCAAAAGTTATTGTTGGTCAAGAAGAAGTTGTTCAGCAAGTATTAATTTCAATTTTTTGTAACGGACATTGCCTTTTAGTAGGTGTACCTGGATTGGCTAAAACCTTACTAGTGCAAACTATTGCTGATTCATTAGGGCTTAATTTTAATCGTATTCAGTTTACGCCAGATTTAATGCCTTCTGATATTGTTGGTGCTGAAATCCTAGATGAAAATAGAAACTTTAAATTTGTGAAAGGACCTTTATTTTCTAATATTATTTTGGCAGATGAAATTAACCGTACGCCTCCTAAAACCCAATCGGCTTTATTAGAGGCAATGCAAGAGCGATCAGTTACCAATGCGGGTACTCGTTATGCTTTGGATAAACCTTTCTTTGTATTAGCTACTCAAAATCCTATTGAGCAAGAGGGAACTTATCCTTTGCCTGAAGCACAATTGGATAGGTTCATGTTCAATGTACTTTTGGATTATCCTAGTTATGAAGAAGAATTAAAAATTGTAAAACAAACTACAGTTAAAAATAATGTAAGTTTAAATACAATTATGTCGGCTGAACAAATTATGAAATATCAAGAGGTAATTACAAAATTACCAGTTACCGATAATGTATTGCAATATGCTGTAAGTTTAGTGGCTAAAACAAGACCAAATTCTGATAAAGCTGTTGATGTAGTAAAACAATATATCGAATGGGGTGCTGGTCCAAGGGCATCACAGTTTATGTTGATGGCTGCTAAGTGTCATGCTGCAATAAATGGAAAATATGCTCCTGATATTGAGGATGTAAAAGCAGTTGCAAAACCTATTTTACGACACAGATTGGTAAAGAATTACAAAGCAGAAGCAGAAGGAATGAGTATAGATCAAATTATTGAATCAATTTTATAATGATATTACCAATAGTTGCTTTTGGATCACCAATTTTAAGAAAGAATTGTGTAGATATTACTCCTGAATATCCTGAATTAGAAACCCTTTTAGCTAATATGTGGGAAACTATGTATGAGGCTAGTGGAGTAGGACTTGCTGCACCTCAAATTAATAAAGCAATTCGTTTGTTTTTAATTGATACCACTCCTTTTGTAGAGGATGAAGAAGAAACAGTAGAGGTAATTGTAAAACAGACATTTATTAATGCTAGAATTATTGAAGAAACAGGAGAGGAGTGGGACTTTAATGAAGGTTGCTTATCTATACCAGATATTAGGGAAGATGTAAGTAGGAAATCAACTGTAACAATTGAGTACATGGATGAGAATTTTAAAAAACATACTGATACTTATGATGGCTTAACTGCCCGTGTTATTCAGCATGAGTACGACCATGTTGATGGAATATTATTTACAGATAAGATTTCTGCTTTACGTAAAAGAATGATAAAAGGAAAATTAATGGATATAAGCAAAGGAAAAGTAAATGCAGCTTATAAAATGAGGTTTGCTAGGTAGGCTATTTAATAACTACCTTAAACATTTCTTGTTCTCCTATAAAACCTTTTAACTCATCTCCAGCTTTTACAGACCCAACTCCCTCAGGAGTTCCCGTATAAATTAAGTCCCCAATTTTTAGGGTATAGAATTTTGAAATATGAGCAATAATAGCATCAAAATTAAAGCACATGTCTTTACTGTTTCCTAGCTGTACTTGCTCATCATTTTTATTTAAACTAAATACAATATTGTTTAAATTCAAATCAGATTTATCAATAAAAGTTCTGCTAATTTGTGCTGACCCATCAAAGCCTTTTGCTTTTTCCCATGGTAAGCCTTTACCTTTGCATTCCTGTTGAATATCTCTTGCAGTAAAATCAATTCCTAAGCCAATTTGAGAATAGTATGTGTGTGCATATCTTTCTTCTATATGTTTTCCTGTCTTGTTTATTCTAATCACTAATTCCACCTCATAGTGAATGTCATTAGAAAAGTGAGGGATAAAGAAGGGGTGACCTTTTGGTTGTATGGCTGTATCAGGTTTAAGGAAAAATAAAGGTTCACAAGGAATATCATTTCCTAATTCCTTAACATGATTTACATAATTACGACCAATACAAATTATTTTCATGTGTTAACTTTTTAATCTGTTTCCTTCTTTATCAAAGAACTTATTTATTTCAATTTCAGTTTTCCATATACTTAATCCAAGAGAAATAATAAGAAAACCATAACTTACTAGAAGAAAATCTTCACTATTGTAGCTTAAAATAATTCCTGAAAGTTGAAATATAATTGTAGCTAAAGAAGCTATAGTCATATACTTTGAACTTACTTTATTTGCAAATTTCCAAATATCATTATTGGACATACTTCTTGTTGTTCTGTATCCATAAATAGTACTGATTTCTTTAGGTTGGTATTTTGAGTAAATAAAACTAAAAAATAAAATTAAGGGTCCACATGCGAGCTGCCCTGCAATGAAATCAGATGACATTAGTTTTTAAACTTTTTTTCTAACTTCATTTTTGTTGCACAATTACGCATTACATTTTTGGTATATAAAGGGAAGTCTGCTTGATTAATCCAAGAGAAATACCCAGGATTATCTTTCCAGATTTGCGCTAAAGTTACATCACGGTATTTCCCAAAACTAAGCACTTCTTCTCCTTTATCGTTAAAACGAATAAAGCCTGCCATATCAGCAAACTTCCCACCTCTTTGTGAAAAGTCAGCTAGGAAATCAACATTATTTTCTAACTCCTCATATTTATCAAGTTGAGAGAGTAAAACTTCATAAGTTGCAGTTGTATCAGCTTCAGCTGAATGAGCATTTGTTAAATCTTTATCGCAATAAAATTTATAAGCAGCTACTAGAGTTCTTTGTTCCATTTTATGAAAGATATTCTGAATGTCAACCGCCTTTCTGTTAGTCATGTCAAAATCAATTCCAACTCTTAAAAACTCTTCAGCCAATAATGGAATATCAAATTTATTGGAGTTGAAGCCAGCTAAATCACAATTATGTATAAGTTCAGATATTTCAGGAGCAAGTTCTTTAAAAGTAGGTTCGTTTGCTACTTTTTCATCAGATATTCCGTGTATTGCAGTTGTTACTTCAGGAATTGGAATAGTAGGATTTACAAGCCAAGTTTTACTTTCTTTATTTCCATTTGGAAAAACTTTAAGAATGGCAATTTCTACAATTCTATCTTTTGCTACTTGCACTCCTGTTGTTTCTAAATCAAAGAATACAATTGGTTTTTCTAGTTTTAAATTCATAGTGCTAAAATAATGTTTTTAGTTAAAAGAGAATAGTGACAAGTAACTAGTTTTTGAACATAAAAAAAGGAAGCGATTGCTTCCTTTTCTAATACTAATTCCAGAAACTACTAACTAGTCCCTAGAAACTATATGGTTAAACCTCTTGAGTAGTATCGAATTGTTCTAAGTAATCTTTTACTTTACTTACAAATTGTCCTCCTAAAGCACCATCAACAACTCTATGATCGTATGATAATGATAAGAACATCATATGACGAATTGCAATTACATCACCTTCAGTGGTTTCTAAAACAACAGGTTTCTTTTTAATAACACCACAAGCCATAATAGCTACTTGAGGTTGATTGATAATTGGAGTTCCCATAAGGTTTCCGAAAGTACCAACATTTGTCATTGTAATTGTGCCGCCTTGAATATCATCTGGCTTTAATTGTCCACCTCTAGCCCTAGTAGCTAAATCATTTACTGATTTAGTAATGCCAATAAGGTTTTTGTTTTGAGTTTCTTTTATAACAGGAACAATTAAGTTGCCATCAGGTAAAGCAGCAGCCATACCAATATTTACATTTTTATGAATATGGATGTTAGTTCCATCAACAGAAACATTAATCATAGGGAAATCCTTAACGGCCTTTGCCATTGCTTCAATAATAATAGGAGTGAAGGTAATGTTTTGTCCTTCTCTCTTTTTAAAGTCAGTTTTTACTGAATTTCTCCAGTTTACAATATTTGTCATATCGGCCTCAACAAAAGAAGTAATATGAGCGGAAGTTTGTTTTGACATAGTCATATGAGCAGAAATAAGTTTTCTCATTCTGTCCATTTCAACAATCTCAGTACCACCCGTATTAGGAACATTTACTGGAGTATGTGCTGGTACAGCTGTTTTAGGTGCAGGAGTAGTCTTTTTAGTTTCAGTTTTAACTGGAGCTGTTTCAGGTGCTGATCCTCTAGTTTTTAAATAAGAAACCATGTCCGACTTTGTTACTCTTCCTTCTTTTCCACTTCCAGGAATAGATTCTAGTTCAGTCATTTCTATTCCTTCTTCACTAGCCATGCTTCTTACTAATGGAGAATAGAATCTTTCACCAGTATTTGTTATAGTTGTAGTAGTCGCTTCAACAGCTTTAGTTACTGCTTCCTCAACAACTTTAGTAGCAGTAGGTGCTGGAGTAGCATCATTTACATCAGGAGTATCATCAGTACCTTCAGTTTCCAAAATCGCGAAAGGCTCACCAACTTGAACAACATCATCAGCTTCATATAACATTTCAACTAGTTTCCCTTCATGTGTTGAGGGTACTTCAGAATCTACTTTGTCAGTTGCAATCTCTACAATAGTTTCATCAAGTTCCACCATATCACCAATATTTTTACTCCAAGTAATAATAGTTGCTTCAGAAACACTCTCACCCATTTTGGGCATTATCAATTCTACTCTTGCCATAGTTTAAAATTTTTCGCAAAATTAAGAAAAGTAAGGATATTTATTCCTTTTTGGAGCTGAGTTTTTAGTTACAGGTTGTTAGCATTGTAACTTACTCAGAATAAGGCATTCTGCTAGATATGGCAGTCCCAAGTGTTATTTCATCTGTATATTCAAGCTCATCACCAATAGCAATTCCTCTTGCAATTGATGATATTTTAATACCACTATCTTTTAGTCTTCTGAAAAGATAATAATTGGTAGTATCGCCCTCCATAGTAGTGCTTAGTGCAAAAATAACTTCCTGTACATTTTCGTTTTCTATCTTATTGATGAGTTCTTCTACTCGAATATCGTTAGGGCCAATACCATCCATAGGAGAGATTAAACCCCCAAGGATGTGATAAACTCCTTTATACTGCATGGTGTTTTCAATAGCCATCATTACACGAATATCCTCCACAACACATATTGTTTGCTTGTCCCTTTTGGGGTTAGCACATACCTCACAAAGTTCAGCATCTGAAATACTGTAACACTTTGTGCAATAACTAATTCGGTTAATTAGCTGAATGAAAGAATCACCAAACTGCTCCACTGCTAATTTGTCCTTTTTTAGCATATGTAACACTAACCTAAGGGCAGATCTCCTGCCAATACCAGGAAGGCTTGATAGTTGTTCTACCGCATTTTCAACAAGCTTTGATGGAAAATTCATAAGTGCAAATATAGATGTATTATCAATAATTCTGATAGTTTTGTAAAAAACAAAATTTATGCAATTGAGCTTATCTCCAACATTAATTATTGGCGTAATAGTAATCTACTTTTTAGTATTGATATTAATATCCTACTTAACGGGAAAATCAGATAGTAATTCTTCCTTTTTCATAGGAGATAAATCATCACCATGGTATGTAGTAGCTTTTGGAATGATAGGAGCATCATTATCAGGAGTTACATTTATATCCGTGCCAGGTTGGGTGGCTACAAGTGAGTTTTCTTATATGCAAATGGTATTGGGTTATCTGCTAGGTTACTTGGTAATTGCAACTGTACTTATGCCTATGTATTACAGAATGAATTTAACCTCAATATACAGCTATCTGAAGGAAAGATTTGGGAACTCATCATACAAAACAGGAGCTAGTTTTTTTTTATTGAGTAGGGTAATTGGAGCATCCTTTAGGTTGTACTTAGTGGCTAATGTATTGCAGTTTGCAATATTCGATAATTTTGGAATTCCTTTTGAGATAACAGTAGTAGCAACTATATTATTAATATGGGTTTATACTTTTAGAAGTGGAATAAAAACTATTATCTGGACAGATACTTTGCAGACTTTATTTATGCTAATTGCAGTGGGAATGAGTGTGTATTTGATATCAGTAGATATGAATTTGAGCTTTAGTGCTTTGATTAGTACGATAGAGGAATCAGATTACTCGCAAATATTTTTTTGGGAAGGGAAGCAACACTTTGTTAGTCAGTTTTTAGCAGGTGCATTTATGGCTATAGTAATGACGGGATTAGACCAGGATATGATGCAGAAGAACCTCAGTTGTAAGAGTTTAGGAGATGCGCAAAAGAATATGTTTTGGTTTAGTATCGTATTGGTGTTTGTTAATCTATTGTTTTTATCCTTAGGAGCATTGCTTTATATGTATGCTGCAAATAATGGCATAACCTTTAATAAGGCAGATGATTTGTTTGCTGCTGTAGCCTTGAGTGGTAACTTAGGAGTAGGAGTAGGGGTGCTTTTTATTTTAGGATTGATTGCTGCTGCTTACTCTAGTGCTGACTCTGCACTTACATCACTTACAACTTCCTTTTGTATTGATATTTTAGGGTTTGATGATAATTCAGGGGCTAAGGAGGTACAGCAAAGGAAATTGGTTCATTTGGGTTTTTCGGCCTTGTTGGTAGTAGTTATTGTTATCTTTAAAGAGATAAATAATGATAGTGTAATTGCATCCTTATTTAAGGTTGCTGGTTATACCTACGGACCACTGCTCGGAATGTATGCTTTTGGGCTTTTTACTAAGCTAAACGTAAAAGATAATTTAGTGCCCCTAGTTGCAGTTCTCTCTCCTGTAATTGCTTATGTATTGCAATTGTTTATTCCTTTTGGTTTTGAATTGCTAATTGTGAATGGCGCACTTACTTTTGTTGGTTTGTTAATTATTATTAGAAATTAAAAAGAGGAGCCTTTGGCTCCTCAATTTAAAACTAAACAAATAAAAAACTTAAATTTACTAACTGCAATTAAAAAAATAATATTGATTTATTATCTTAAAATAAGAAGTAAAGTAGCAGTTTGATAAAAGCTAATGAACCAACAACTTAAACAGCCTTTTTGCTTTTATAAAGGTAAGTTACCCCAATAATAGCTGTAAGAATCAAACTAAAAGAGATGATTTCAGCTTGAGTAATCCCTCCCAATATATTGTATTCAGTGTTAATTCTTATCTTTTCAATAAAGAAACGCTCTACACCATTAAATGCTAAATAAATAAAGAATAAAGCTCCTGGAACTTTGATGTGCTTACGCATAGCCCAAAGAATACCAAAAATTGCAAGAGACATAATCACCTCATAAAAGGCAGTAGGCCATACAGGGTTAGCTAATTCCATACAGAAGTTTCCAGTACAGCCTTCAATCGGAACGCCTGCATTAATTACATTATGAGGAAAAGTGTAGCTCCACATCCAATCAGGTAAAAAGCTCATCCATTCTGGTTTAGGAGCAAGATTATCAATTCCCCAATCCCCATCACCTGACATTTGACAACCAATCCGCCCAACTCCATAAGCTAGCATTAATCCTGGAGCAGCACTATCAATTAAGTGTTTGGTGTTAATTTTATACTTATTAGCATACCATATTACTGATACAGCTCCTGCAATAAGTCCACCATAAAAAGTAAGTCCACTAAATGAAATTAACTGCCCAATAGGGTCCGCTAAAAAGGCATCCATATTTTCTAAGTTATGGAATATTTTAGCGCCAATAATACCTGAAACAGCTGCTATCATTGTCATATTTCCTACTAACTCAAATGGGTGAACTATTTTTTCAATTGTTTTAGGATTAGCAAGTTTGGTTTTATTGTTTTCGGTCCACTTTAAATAAAATGAAATAGATGCAATAAGGATACCTCCTAATAAATTTCCTCTAGTAGAAAGGATGAAATCCTGAGGGTTGTTTACTAAATCAGTATAATGAAAAAGAGCCTCAATAAACTTGAATCCGATAAAGAATCCAGTAAGTAAACTGCTTATTATTTCTGATGTTGTTAAACTTTCTCCAATAATCTCATTAACTTTAGTACTGCTTAAAAACCCTTCTTTTTCTTTTCGTTTAAGTTCATTGCTAATTATCCAAGATGCAAATATAAATGCTATCGCTACCCAAAAACCAAAAGTCTGTATTGGGAGTGGAATGTTAATTCCAAATAAATCAAAAAGTAAATGACTAATAGTAGGGTACATAGTTTAGTTTTTGGTTGTTAGCAATTGAGCTTTCATCATGCCATCTGTATCAATTTTTAAAAGCTTAATTCTTTTTTTTGTTCTGCAGATATCTGAGTTAAACGGAAGTTTTACTTTGATGTAATTGTCAGTAAATCCGTAAATCATTCCATCTCTATTGTCTTGCTCGAAAAGTGCAGTATGTTCTGTGTTTAAATATTTTTGATAAAATGCTCTTTGCAATTTGTTAGATAGTATTCTAAGTTGTTTACTTCTATCAGCTCTGGTTTGTTTGCTTACTACACCCTCAAAACCAATAGCAGGAGTGTTTTCTCTTTCAGAATAAGAGAAAACATGCAAGTAAGAGATAGGTAAGTCCTTTATAAAGTTGAGTGTTTTATTAAATTCTTCATCTGTTTCACCAGGGAAACCTACAATTACATCAGCACCTATGCATACATCATCAATTGTATTTACAATAGTGTTGATTTTATTGCGATATAATTTAGTTTGATATCTTCTCTTCATTTTTCCTAGCACTAGATCAGAACCTGATTGCATAGGGATGTGAAAATGGGGCATGAATTTATTGGAATGCTTTACAGTGTTAATAATTTCATCAGTAATTAAATTTGGCTCTATTGATGAAATCCTGTAGCGTTCAATACCCTTTACTTGTTCTAGTTCAGTAATGAGTTCTCCAAAGTTTTTGTTGTTGTTCTTATCTTTAAATTCTCCAATATTAACACCTGTAATTACTATTTCCTTAATATCATTAGCTGCAATGTCATCAGCACTTTTAATGATATTTTCTATACTATCGCATCTGCTTTTTCCTCTTGCTAGTGGAATAGTGCAATAAGTACATGGGTAATTACAACCATCCTGTATTTTAAGGAATGATCTGGTTCTGTCATTTAAAGAGTAAGAAGTAAAATAATCTAGCTCCTCAATTTCACAGCCATGTATTTCAGTTTCTTCAACCGTATTTAAATTGGTTAAAAGTTGAGGTAAATTAAACTTTTCATTTGCACCAAGAACCATATCTACTCCTTCAATGTCTGATATTTCTTTTGGTTTAAGTTGCGCAAAGCAACCTGTTACCACTATAAATGCAGTAGGGGAGTTCTTTTTTGCTTTTCTTATTATTCTCCTGCATTCTCTATTGGCATTTTCAGTAACTGAACAGGTATTAATTACATATAAATCAGCTGCATCTTCAAACTCAGTTTTAATAAAGCCAATTTCCTCTAACTGCCTACCAATAGTTGAAGTCTCTGAAAAATTGAGTTTGCAACCCAAAGTATAGAATGCTGCTTTTTTCCCTTTAAACATAATGCAAAAATAAAGAAACACAAATGGATATTAGTTTTTGTAACCAATTTTATTTTTTAGCCGTAATATAGTATAAGTTCTCCAAAACTATGTTTAATAAAAACCTAAAGCTATGACAACATTATTACTATTAAGATATTTTTTAAAAAACAAGTTGAGTATAAAAATTGCTCAACAGTGCAAATACCTTTTCCTAGTCCTAATAGCTATGCTTGTATCCTTTAGTGCAGCCCCACAAGTAACTGCTGATTTTACGACAAATACAGCAACATCAGGATGTGGCTCGCCAGTAGTAGAGTTTGAGGATTTATCTACTGGTAGCCCAACATCATGGTTATGGGATTTTGGAAATGGTAATACTACTAATCTTAAACATCCTGTTGCGATATTCTCAACTCCTGGAGTTTATGACATTGTTTAAAAGTTACAGATGGTGTTACTACAAATATTAAGACAATGGCTTCATATGTAAAAGTATATGATGAACCAACTGCTGATTTGCATGCTAACAATTTAACAGTTGGATGTATGCCTTTAATGATAATTCATCTTCCAGCTCTCCAATTGCAACTTGGCAATGGGATTTTGGTGATTGAGGGTCAAGTAATATTCAAAACCCAAATTACAACTATGAAACTGATGGATTGTTTTCTGTGTCACTTTCAATTGTGGATGCAAATGGTTGCCAAAGTTTTACGACTGAATTTGATTTAATTAAGGTAAATAAAGTCCCAATTGCTGATTTTGAGGCTGATATTACATATTCATGTAGCTCCTCAGAAACTATAAATTTTACAAATAATAGTCTTAACGGTTCTGTTTATTTATGGGATTTTGATAATGGCATGACTTCATCTTTAGAGAATCCTGTTATTGAATTTAATAATATAGGTAATTACAATGTATTTTTGACTGCTGTTTCTGAGTTTGGATGTGAAGATGAAATGATTAAGCAAGTGTATATTCATCCAGAATACACAATATTTGTTCCTTCTGCATTTACTCCTGATGGAGATGGTATAAATGATATATTTACAGCTAAAGGAAATGCTGTAGAGAGCTCTGAAATGCAAGTATATGATAGGTGGGGAGGTATTGTTTTTGTATCTAACTCAATTGACTATGGTTGGGATGGTAAGAATGTAAGTGGTGATTGGGCTAATAATGGGTTTTACCTTTACCAAATTGCTACTTTCGATAGAAATGGAAGACTTTGGGTTTATAATGGAGAACTAAACCTTATGAGGTAATTTTAATTACTTAAATTAGCCGACTCAAAACTTTAACTATGAAGTGGCAAGCCGGCTTTTTTATTTTTATACTTCTTATCACCTCTTGTGGTAAAGGAATTGATGATTCCGATAAAAAGATTTTTAAGTATAATGAGTCAGCAGGAGTCAATACTTTAGATCCTGTCTTTGCTAAGGATCAAGCTGCAATTTGGGCAACAAATCAATTGTTTAATGGTTTGGTTCAGTTAGATGATGATTTGAATGTAAAGCCCTCTATTGCAAAAACATGGAGTGTTTCAAATAATGCTCTAATTTATACTTTTAATTTAAGGAATGATGTTCTTTTTCATAATGGAAGAAAGGTAATTGCAAAGGATTTTGAGTATTCCTTTTCCAGACTTTTAGATAAAGATTTAGCAGCTCCTGGAGCTTGGGTTTTGAATAATGTTGCATCATTCTCTGTTTTAAACGATACTACTTTTAATGTTGAATTAAAGACTCCTTTCCCAGCATTTCTATCCTTATTGAGTATGCAATATTGCTCAGTTGTTCCTAAAGAAGTAGTTGAGAATGGAAATTTTAACAAACATCCAGTAGGAACAGGTCCTTTTAAATTCCAAATATGGAAAGATGGCGTTAAACTAGTTTTTAGAAAGAACCCTTCTTACTTTGAAAAAGAAGGAGAGGAGCAATTGCCCTATCTGGATGCAGTAGCTATTACATTTATACAAGATAAGCAATCAGCATTCTTGCAATTTATTAAAGGTAATTTAGATTTTATATCAGGAATTGATGCTTCTTACAAAGATGAAATACTTACTCAAACTGGAGAATTGCAAACTAAGTATAAGGATATTGTTAATTTACAATCTCAGCCGTATTTAAATACAGAATACTTAGGTTTTTTGATGGATAATAATCCTTTACCATTAGAGATTAGGAAAGCTATTAATTATGGTTTTGATAGGGTAAAAATGCTTAAATACTTAAGGAATAATATTGGCACTCCTGCAATCAATGGATTTGTACCTATGGGTTTACCTTCCTTTAATACAAATGTAATTGGCTATAATTACAATCCTGAAAAAGCAAAAGAGTTGATTTCGGATAGTAATTTTGATACTAAACAAGAAATTGTACTTTCTACTACATCTTCTTATCTGGATTTATGCGAGTACATTCAAAATAGCTTGCAAGAAATTGGTTTGAATATTAGGGTTGAGGTTAATCCACCATCTACTCATAGGCAAATGGTTGCTACTTCCAAACTTAACTTTTACAGGGGTAGTTGGATTGCTGATTATCCTGATGCAGAAAATTATCTTTCTCTATTTTATAGTAAGAACTTTTGCCCTAGCGGACCAAACTATACGCACTTTGATAGTTCTGAGTTTGATGATTTGTATGAAAAATCATTATCAGAAACAGTTGTAACAAAAAGATATGCTCTTTATAGAGAAATGGATAGTTTACTTATTCAAAATGCAGTTATTGTGCCTTTGTATTATGATAGAGTATTGCGTTTTACTCAAAATAATATTAGTGGCTTTGACAGCAATGCTATGAATTTACTAGATTTAAAAAGAGTTCGAAAATAATAGTTTATTTTATCTTTGCGAACGAATGTGAAGCAATCTATTTATTAATTTTTGTTTAGATAGCTACATTTTGTTCCAAAATTTACTAAGAAATGTTTAATAACACAATTACAGACCATTTTTTTTTCTTGAAATATTGAGAAAATCACTAAACACAACAATTATTATATTTAACTGTCTGTTTTAAAGCTTGTAGTATAAGTTTACCTGTAGTTTTAGTGTACTAAGGGTTTTACGTACGATATTGTGGTTTTTTTACTTTATGTTTGTCAGTGTAAAAAATAAAGGGGAAGCTGAAAACCAATTTAGAGTAGGCATTATTAAAATATTATTTATTATGAAAAAATTATTTACAATTTTAACTGTAGTTGCTTTAACTACAACAATGTCATTTTCCCAAACACAGTATGGTGCAATAGTAGGTCTGAATATGGCAAATATTTCTGGAGATGACATATCAGATACGGATATGCGATTGGGCATTAGACTTGGGTTTTCCTTTTCAAAAGAATTATCAGATGTTGTGACGCTTAATTCAGGCGTACTTTATTCCGTAAAAGGGGCTTCATATAAGGCTCTTAGTTTAGGCGTTGATGCTTTTGGAAACTTGGTGTCTCTTGGAGAAGTAGATGCTGATTATTCACTAAATTATATTGAGATTCCTATTAATTTCGGATTTTCTGTTTCTGATCAATTTTCTTTAATGGGAGGTTTCTACTCTGCATTTCTTGTTGGCGTTTCAAATACTGTCGACGGAGAAGATATGGATGCTGACACAGATGGCTGGGCTTCAATTGACTTTGGAATAGGTTTAGGTGCTGAATTTTCTGTTAATGATGCTATCTCTATTAATACTGGTTATCAAATGGGATTGTCACCCTTAGATGAAGATGGTGATACGGATGCAAAAAATTCAAATATTTTAGTTGGTATGACTTATTCATTCGGTGGCGGCTATTAGTAAGTAATAAAGGATATAATACACAAGAAACCGAGTAAATAACTCGGTTTTTTTTATGTTTAAAACCTAAATAAAAATAATGTAAACTAATATGCTATTTTTATACTTTTGTATTTAGAATAAAAAAATCATTGCATGAAATGAAAATATCTTATAACTGGATAAAAAATTACTTAAATCTTAATCTTCCTAATAATGAGGTTGCAACTTTATTAACTGATACTGGTCTTGAAGTTGAGGGAATAGAGGCTGTAGAAAGCATTAAAGGGGGTCTAAAAGGAGTAGTAATTGGTGAAGTACTTACAAAGATACAACACCCAAATGCTGATAGACTAAGCCTTACAACTGTTAATATTGGAGAAGATGAGCCATTACAGATAGTTTGTGGAGCTCCTAATGTTGCTGTTGGGCAAAAGGTTCCTGTAGCTACAGTAGGTACTTGGCTTTATGATGACGATAATAAGTTTAAGATTAAAAAAGGAAAAATAAGAGGAGAGGAATCAGTAGGTATGATTTGCGGAGAAGATGAATTAGGTCTTGGAGAAGATACTGATGGTATTATGGTATTAGATATTAAAGCAAAAGTAGGTATGCCTGCCAGTGATTATTTTCAATTAGAATCTGATATAGTTTTTGAGATTGGACTAACTCCAAATCGTTCGGATGCAATGGGGCATATTGGTGTGGCTCGTGATTTACTTACCGTTTTGAATCATAGAGGTAGTAAATTAGAAATGTGCCGACCAACTGTAGATAAGTTTAAAGTTGCAAATACTTCTAAAACTATTGCTGTTGAAGTAAAAGATAATGAGCTTTGCCCAAGGTACTCTGGAGTAAGTATTAGTGGAGTTAAAGTTTCTGATTCTCCTGAGTGGATTCAGAATAAATTAAAAGCAATTAGTATAACCCCAATCAATAATATAGTAGATATTACAAACTATGTTTTGCATGAAACTGGGCAACCTTTACATGCTTTTGATATTGCAAAAATTGAGGGTGAAAAAGTAGTTGTTGCTCCTATAAAGAATAAAACTAAGTTTACTGCTTTAGATGATGTAGTAAGAGAACTTTCATCTAATGATTTGATGATTTCTAACGCTAGTAGTCCAATGTGTATTGCTGGTGTATTTGGTGGTGCTGATTCTGGGGTTTCCAAAATCACTACTGCTGTGTTTTTAGAATCTGCTTATTTTAATCCTGTAAGTATTCGTAAAACTGCTAAAAGGCACACACTAAGTACGGATGCTTCTTTCCGTTTTGAAAGGGGTTGTGATCCTAATATCACTGTTTATGCTCTTAAGCGTGCAGCACTTTTAATCACAGAAATTTGTGGTGGGGAGATTGCTTCAGAAATCACTGATATTTACCCAGTTAAAATAGAACATTTTGAAGTTGAATTGACTAACGCTAAGATGGATGCTTTAATTGGTGAAGTTATTGATAGAGAAGTAGTGAAGGCTATCCTTACAGATTTAGAAATTGAGATTACAAATACTACTGATGAGGGGCTTTCTTTATTAGTCCCTCCTTTTCGTGCTGATGTGCAGAGAGAGGTGGATGTTATTGAAGAGATTTTAAGAATTTATGGATTTAACACTGTAGCAATTCCTCCTAAATTAAATACTATTATCTCATATTCTGATCGAGTTAATCCTGAAAAATTAAGGAATACTATTTCTGATTTGTTATCTAGCACTGGTTTTAATGAGGCTATGAATAACTCCTTAACTAAATCAGAATATACTGTTCTTATTCCTGAAATTGATTCAGCACTTAATGTTGATATTTTAAATCCACTTTCCCAAGATTTAAATGTAATGAGACAAACTTTAAAGTTTGCAGGTTTGGAGAATGTAGCATATAATCAAAATAGAAAGAATGCGGATATTAAGTTTTATGAGTTTGGTAAAACATATCATAAAATGGAGGAGGGGTATAAAGAGAATCAGCATTTACAAATACTTGTTAGTGGAAATGTAAAAGCTGAAAATTGGAACACTACTTCTGATAAAGCTAACTATTTCTTTGTTAAAGAAAAAGTAGAGCATATTCTTGCTCGTTTAGGAATTACAAAACTAAAATCTGAAACTATTTCTACTCATGGTTTTTCTGATGGTTTGATGTATAAGTTCAAAAAGAAAAGATTAGTTTGCTTTGGTAAACTTGACAAGAAATTATGCAAAGCATTTGGTGTAAAATCGGATGTATATGCTGCTGATTTTAATTGGGATTTAGTATTAGAACTTGCAGGATATACAAAAATAAAATACAAGGAAGTTTCAAAATTTCCTGAAGTAAGAAGAGATTTATCACTATTAGTTGATAAATCAGTTTCATTTGATGAGCTGATGAAAATTGCAAAACAAGCAGATAATAAAATTTTAAAGTCTGTTAACTTGTTTGATGTTTATGAAGGAGATAAACTACCTGAGGGTAAAAAGTCTTATGCTTTATCATTCACTATGGCTGATGAAACTAAAACTTTAACTGATAAATATATAGATAAGGTGATGGAAAAATTACAAAAGTCTTTAGCTGACAAGGCGGGAGCAGAGCTAAGATAAAATGATAGATCATTTTGTAATACAGCCACTAAGTTCTATTTGGTGGATTGGTATTCTATCTTCTGTTTTATTTATTTTCTTGTCCATTCGTTTGCTTAAAAATAAGTCAGCAATTGTAAAGTCAAATTTTGCAAGAGGATTGAGTGTAGCTTTTATTCTTACATATATAATTTCGAATACAATAGCGATTTATAATGGTTGGTGGAACTTGCAGGATAACCTTCCCTTACATCTTTGTAGAATTTCCTTTTTTATAAGTATGGTAGTTTTATTAACTAGAAAGCAATGGATGTACGAGTGGGTGTTGTTTTTAGCTATTCCATCAGGAATTCATTCTATGCTTACTCCAGAAATGACAAAAGGCATAAGCACTTGGTTTTATTTTGATTATTATTTTGTTCATGCAGGATTAATCTTAGCTCCTCTTTACTTAACTATAGTTATGGGAATGAAATCTAGGGCAGATGCTTGGTGGAAAACTATTTTGCGTTTGCAGATTCCTGTTGCAATTATATTGCCACTTAATTTTTTATTAGAGTCAAATTATATTTACTTAAGACACAAACCCTTGGTTGATAATCCTTTTTTAATAGGTGAGTGGCCAATTTACATAGTGTTCTTGGAGCTCATCATGTTGGTTCATGTATTTGTAATCCATAAATTAGCACCTAAACATATTTAAGATGAATAAAATACTTTTACTATTGCTTACAGTTCCTTTTATTGCTTTTACACAAAGTAGTATGAATATGAATTTACTTGGGACTTATGAATATCCAACTACTAATGGAAATGACATTTGGGGATGGGTAGATGCAAGTGAGAACGAATTTGCAATTGTAGGGCTTAGAGATGGAGTTTCTTGTGTGAATGTTACAAATCCTACAGCTCCTGTTGAGGAGTTTTTTATTCCAGATATTTATTCTATTTGGAGGGATATTAAAACTTTTGGAAACTATGCTTATGTTACAACTGAATCGGATGCAGGTTTGTTGATTATTGACTTAACTGATATGACAGGTAATACCTTTTGGCATGTAAAGGATTTTATAAATCCAACAACTGGGTTGAGCTTGCATTGGGAATCAGCCCATGATTTGTTTATTGATGAAAATGGTATTTGTTATATTTTTGGAGCAGGAAACCCTGCAGGTTGGCCACAAGTTCCAACAGGAGCAATCTTTTTGGATGTAGCCACAAATCCTACTAGCCCAACTCATTTAGGGCAATGGAACGAGCAATACATACATGATGGAATGGCTAGAGGAGACACTATGTATGTGGGTTGTATTTATGATGGCTCTGTACATATTGTTGATGTTAGTGATAAAGCAAATCCATCTACTTTAGGTTCAGCTTATACTCCTGATTTGTTTACACATAATGCTTGGGTAAGTGATGATGGAAACTATGTATTTACTACTGATGAAAAACCTGATGGATATTTAGGAGCCTTTGATATTTCTGATATAAATAATATACAAGAAGTAGATAGAATACAATCAAACCCTGGATTGAATACGATACCTCATAATACTTTTGTAGATGGTAATTTTTTAATTACATCTTACTATTGTGATGGAACAACTGTGCATGATATTACGCATCCGAATTACATGATAGAAGTAGCTTATTATGATTCTTATATTGGTACAGGTCCTTCTTATAATGGCTGTTGGGGAACTTATCCTTATTTGCCTTCTGGGAATATTATTTCTTCTGACATCAACAGTAGCACAACAGGGCAAGGTAGATTGTTAATTTATGGCAGAGCATTTCAGCAAGCATGTTATTTGCAAGGAACAATTACTGACTGTGCTACTAACCAAGCTATTTCTAATGGTAATATTGAAATATTAAATACTAATACTACAGAAACTTCTAATTTAATAGGATCTTATCAAACTGCAGTGGTTGATTCTGCTTTGTATCAGATTGTATATTCTGCAAGTGGTTATGAAAATGACACTATTATTGTAATACTTGATAATGGTGTGATGCTTACACAAGATATTGCACTCAGCACTCCTTGTGCTATTCCAATAAATAATTTGAATATCTCTATTTGTATTGGAGACAGTTTTGTAGTTGGAAACAACACTTATACGAGTGCTGGAAATTATACTGATGTAATTATTGATGTTTGTAATTGTGATAGTGTAGTAAATACAACTCTTACTGTTAATCCAGTTTATTCATATAGTCAGAATATTGATATTTGCCAAGGAAATGTATTTGTTGTTGGTCAATCTGTTTATAATACAAGTGGAGCTTATTATGATACTTTAAGTAGCTCAACTATGTGTGATAGTGTAATTGTAACTTATTTGAATGTTGCTGAGCTGGTTGGAATTATGAGTGGAAACTTACCTTACTTAACTGTAGTGGCTAATGGAGGAACTCAACCCTATACTTATATGGTAACTGGGCCTAACGGATTTAATCAGCAGATTAATTCTGTTGTTGGAACACAGAATGTAGCACCAACCTATAATGGACAGTATCAATTTATTGCAACTGATGCTAATGGATGTGAATCTATCCCAGTATTTTTTGAAGTTTCTTTTCCTTTAAGTGTTGATGATTTTCATGAAAATAGGGAAGTGGTAAAAATAACTGATTTATTGGGTAGAGAGGTTAATGTTGATGAGGTGGTAGATAAAACTACTTTGCTTTATATTTATAGTGACGGAACAGTAGAAAAGAAGATTGTTATTGAATAACTATTCCGCCAAAATAGATTCTCCATTTAGGTTAGTGGTAAGTACATCACTCATATAATCAAAGAAAGGGCGAACTGCTTTAAAGGAGTTAATTACAGTAGTATGAAAATCTTTGGATAACACTTCCTTGTCTGTAAACTTACGCAATACAATAAAATCCTTTTTCCTAATTAAATCAATATTAGGGTGGTTTTTATCAAAACCTGTTGGCGCTACCTTAAGTGAATTTCTAGTGTGAAAACCCTCAAATAGTTTTGTAAATTTTTTATCAGAGAGAATTTTTTCAATATAGGATCTATCTAGTTCAAACTCCTTTCTAATTCTGAATAAATCTTCTTTATTGGGTTGCCAAAAGCCTGCGGCTAAAAAACTTCCCCCTGGAGTGATTTCTAAATGATAACCACCTCTTAATGCTTCAGTTGCTCTTTTATAGCTGCAACTTCTGTAGGTTTTGTAAGGAGTTTTATCTTTCGAAAAACGAATGTCTCTGTAGATTCTATAGGCTTTCATTCCTACTATGTTATCTATTGCGGATAAGGCCTCATTTATAGCAGTGAAGAACTCTTTTATCTGCTCTTCTTCTTTAAGATAGTAGTCTTTGTTATCTGCAAACCATTCTCTAGTATTATTTTCCTTAAGGTCGTTTAGGAATTTAAAAATGGAAGGGTTTACGATTGCAGACATTTTATTTTTTTTAGAATTCTAATGAATTAATTAAACTATCAGCAGCAGTATTAGGCATAGTCACTTTTAGGTCAGGATTCATTTTCATTGCTCTTTTAATAGCAAAGTTAGCTTCTTTGTTTCTTGCCCAACTTCTTCTTGATATTCCATTATTCACATCCCAAAACAGCATGGATTTTAATCTTCTATCTGAATCAGCACTACCGTCCAACAACATACCGAAACCACCATTGATAACTTCCCCCCAACCAACTCCACCACCATTGTGTATAGATACCCAAGTAGCACCTCTAAAGCTATCTCCAATTACATTTTGTATAGCCATATCAGCAGTGAATTGTGAGCCATCATAAATGTTGGATGTTTCTCTGTAAGGAGAATCAGTTCCTGAAACATCATGATGATCACGACCTAAAACTACAGGAGCAGAAAGCTCTCCACTAGCAATAGCATTGTTAAAGGCCTCAGCAATTTTCATTCTTCCCTCAGCATCAGCATATAAAATACGAGCTTGTGAGCCGACAACCATTTTATTTTCTCCAGCTGCTTTTATCCAATTGATATTATCACTCATCTGCAATTTAATTTCAGCAGGGGAGTGTTGCATGATTTCTTCTAGTACCTCACAAGCAATTCTGTCAGTAATTACTAAATCCTTAGGGTCGTTAGAAGCACAAACCCACCTGAAAGGTCCAAATCCATAATCAAAACACATAGGTCCCATAATATCCTGTACATAAGACGCATATTTAAAGTCTCCATTGTCTTTTAAGATATCAGCTCCAGCACGGCTTGATTCTAGTAAAAAGGCATTTCCATAGTCAAAGAAATACATTCCTCTATCAGCTAAAGTATTAATTGCTTTGGTATGTCTTACTAGAGTCTTTTGCACTTCCTTTTTAAATTCGATAGGATTATTAGACATCATTTCATTCGCATCATCATATGAGATTCCAGCAGGATAGTAGCCACCTGCCCAAGGGTTGTGTAATGATGTTTGGTCAGAGCCAATTTCAATATGAATATTGCGTTCAACTACTCTTTCCCAAAGGTCAACAATATTACCATCATAAGCAATGGAAACAGCTTCTTTGTTTTTTCTTGCTGCAATTGCTCTATCTAGTAATTCATCTATATTTTTATACACTTCATCTACCCAACCTTGTTTTTGTCTTTTGTAAGTTGCTTGAGGATTTACTTCTGCAACTATACAGACTCCTTTGGCAATAACAGCTGCTTTTGGCTGAGCACCACTCATTCCTCCAAGCCCTGCAGTAACAAATATTTTACCACTTAAATCTTCTGCTTTTGGGTCTATATCTCGTGCAGCATTCAATACTGTAATTGCTGTTCCATGTACAATCCCTTGAGGTCCAATATACATAAAAGAACCTGCAGTCATTTGCCCGTATTGAGTAACACCTAAAGCATTAAACTTTTCCCAATCATCAGGTTTAGAGTAGTTAGGAATCATCATTCCATTTGTTACTACAACTCTAGGTGCATCTTTATGTGAAGGGAATAATCCCATTGGATGACCAGAGTATAAAACAAGTGTTTGCTCATCATTCATCTCTGCTAGATACTGCATGCATAAAAGATATTGAGCCCAGTTTTGGAATACAGCTCCATTTCCACCATAAGTAATTAATTCCTCAGGGTGTTGTGCAATAGCATTATCCAAGTTATTGGAAAGCATCATTTGAATTGCAGCTGCTTGTTTGCTTTTATGTGGAAAATCTTCTAAGTGTCTTGCTTTTATTTCATAGTTAGGCATGAAACGATACATGTATATTCTACCGTAAGTTTTAAGTTCCTCCGCAAACTCAGGAGCTAATACAGCATGCATATGCTCTGGGAAATAACGCAAAGCATTACGAATTGCTAATTGCTTTTCCTCTTTGTTAAGAATGTCCTTACGGTTAGGTGCATGGCTAACACTAGGGTTTATATTTTTCTTTGCAGGAAGTTCAGCTGGGATTCCTTTTAAAATGGCTTGTTTAAGATTTGTCATTTTTCTTATTCTTTGTTTCTTTTTTATAAGGACAATGTTTGCAGTTGTTATTGCAACAATAACCTCTTTTTAAATGATACTTTTCAGTAAAGATAACATATCCTTCTGATGAGTGATAATACTCATCTTTATCTAGTTTATCTATTTTTGAAAATTCTTTCATGAATTACTGCAAAATTAAGATATTTGTCCGAATGGAAATCAAAACTCAAGAAATATCATTACCTCTTTTGAAAGAGAAAGAAATCAAACTTTTTATTAAGAGAACGGATCAAACTCACCAACATATTTCTGGTAATAAATGGTATAAACTTAAATATAATCTGATTGAAGCAAAAAAGCAGGGTTTCAAAACTCTTCTGACTTTTGGAGGCGCTTATTCTAATCATATTGCGGCAACTGCCTGTGCTGCTAAGGAAAATGGACTTAAAAGTGTTGGAGTTATTAGGGGTGAGGAGCACTTTCTTTTAAATCCTACTTTGCAATTTGCTAAGGATAATAGAATGTTATTACGTTATGTGAGCAGGAGTGATTACAGAGAGAAAACAACCCCTGATTTTTTAGAGCAACTTAAAGTAAAGTTCGGTGATTTTTATTTGATTCCTGAAGGAGGAACAAATGAATTGGCAATACAAGGAACTGCAGAGATTTTGGATGCAAATGATACTCAAGATTATATTTGTTGCCCAGTAGGTACTGGAGGTACAATTGCAGGGATTATTAATACTTCAACTGACAAGCAAACCGTAATTGGTTTTCCTGCAATTAAGGGTTTTTATGAGTTGAAAAAAGATATTGAAAGCTGGACAAAAAAGAAAAATTGGAAACTCGTAAATGATAATTTTTCTGGTGGTTATGCCAAAGTAAATAAAGAATTGATTGACTTCATTAATTCCTTTTATAAGGAGCAGCAAATCCCATTGGATGCTGTATATACTGGGAAAATGATGTTAGGTATTTTAGATTTAATTACTAAAGATTACTTCCCTAAAGGAAGTTCAATTTTAGCAATACATACTGGTGGTTTGCAGGGCAATAAAGGAATGAGTAAAAGGTTAGGAGTTATTTTACCTATATCATAAATTGAGATGAAAAAAGTAATAGATAAATTTGACTTTAAAGGGAAAATAAAATCTGTAAAAGAAAATAAAACAGGATTAATAAATTCTACCTTTATTGTTAGTACTTGTTCCTTTAAGTATGTCTTACAAAAAATAAATACTTCTATTTTTAAAAAGCCTATTTCATTAATGGAAAATATAGAATTAACTGCTGATTTTTTAAAAGTTTTAGGACAAGCTTCATTAGAGTTAGTTAAAAGCAATGATGGAGATTCATTTATTGAATATAATAGTGGGTATTGGCGGGCATTTAAATATATCGATAGCACAACATATTTTAAAGCTGATTCTATTTTTATTGTATCAGAAAGCGCAAAATGTCTTGGTAATTTTCATCTACATTTAAATCAATTTCCTATAGAAAAACTCAATATCAGTATTCCCAATTTTCATAATACATCATTAATATTAAATGATTTTAAAGTAATGCTAGAGGTTGCTGATAATTCTGTATTAACTAGATGTGATTCAGAAATAGATTATATTTTAAGAAGGGAAGATGATTGTAAGATTATTCAAAAGCTTATATCACAAAATAAAATCCCCCTAAGAGTTTGTCATAATGACCCTAAAATCAGCAACTTTCTATTTGATAATGAGAATAATGCAATTTGCCTTATTGATTTAGATACTGTAATGCCAGGTACAGTTTTATTTGATATTGCTGATGCAATTAGAACTAGCTGTGTGTCTGAATCAGAAGAGGAGTCTGATTTAAACAAAGTATTTTTTAAGTTTGATTATTTTGAAGAATTCATAAAGTCATACTTAAATAAAAATGGAGATAACTTAAATAAATATGAATTACAAAATATTGTAAAATCTATAGAAATAATATTTTTAGAACAAGGAATTCGATTTTTGTCTGACTATTTGAGTTTTAATAAATATTATGAAGTTACATATCCTGAACAAAACCTAGTAAGAGCGAAAAATCAACTGCATTTAGCTAGACAGATAGAGCTTAATGTTTTGAGTTTGGAAAATATTTTATTAAAGTATATTAGATAATATCTCTCATAATCTCTAAAGGGTTTTCTTTTCTCCAAGTTCCACCTGTAAAATCAGGAACAATAATGGATTGACTATTGGCAGCTACCGAAAGTTCAGAGAGAGGAGTGATGGCACTCCACAGAATACTATCGTATACATTTATATCTAGTGGTAAGCCTAAATTTAAGCATTTTATTAAACGATAAATCATAACAAAATCCATGCCGCCATGCCCTTGTTTAAAGCCTTGGCTAACGGTTTTTAGTTTTTTAATTATTGGGTGTTGGTACTTGCTTTTGTACTCGTTATAGGTTTCTTCTTTTAGCCAATTATGTCCCCAATATTCAGGTTTTTCTCCTTCAATGTATAGTCTGCTTGGGTATCCGTCATGCACGGCTTTAGTTCCTACAATTTTATTAATCCTAGAATAAGGCCTCCCTGTATGTACATCAAATTGCAATAAAATTGTTTTTCCTTTTTCAGTTTTAATCATAGTATTATTCATGTCCCCACATTTGTAGGTTTGTATAGGATGATTGTATTGCTTGGCAGCAATACTAAGGTTCAGTTCTCTACTGCTCATAGAGGTAAGGTGCGAGAAAGTATCGCCCCTTCCAATGCCTAAATAAAAGGCAATTGGCCCCAAACCGTGTGTGGTGTAGAAATTTCCATTTCTTTCAGCATGTTCGTGTAAACGCCATTGCCCTTCATAATAAGTATCATGTAGCATTAATGCTCTCAAATCATGAAGATAAGCACCCTCAGTGTGTGTTATATCGCCAAATACGCCTTCTTGTATCATATTCAGTACCCAAAGTTCTTCTTCATTATAATTGCAATTTTCCATCATCATGCAATGTTTTTGAGTGCGTTCAGCCGTTTCAATAATTTTCCAACAATCCTCAATAGTGGAGGCAACTGGCACTTCACTACCAACATGTTTTCCGTTTTCCATGGAATAGATTGCCATAGGTGTGTGCAAGTCCCAAGGAGTTGCAATAATTACTAAATCAATATCATCCCTTTTGGCTAATTTCTCCCATTCTGTTTTTGATTTGTGGTAAAGGACTGGTTTTTTGCTTTGCCAAACGGCTAATTTTTCAGCTGATTTAGTTACTTTTTCTTCTGAAATATCTGATAAGGCAATGACTTCAGCCATTTCATTTTCTACTAAGTATTGAAACATTTCCAATAGGGTATTCCCTCTATTCCCTAAACCAATAATTCCGACTCTTACCTTGCTAATAGGATCGGCAGCAAAGCCAAACATAGTCCCCTTAACATCTCTTTTGGTATTGTTTATTAATTCCTGAATGGTAGCGCTATCGTTACCTAAAGCAGTGAAGGGTAAACCTAAAAATGCACTCGCCCCTAAAACGGATTGTAGAAAATGTTTTCTTTTCAAAATATATTTATTAAAAATTAGTGTTCAAATATATATTTTTTGAGTGTAAATAGGTTGAATGGCTTTTCTATTTTAGTATCATGAAAAAATGTTTATTAATTGTATTCCTCTTTTCTTCCTTTTTAGTTGTGGCTCAAAACAAAACAGAAGCATATATTGATAAATACAGCCAGATTGCTGTTGATGAAATGAATATGTATAATATTCCTGCATCTATTACACTAGCTCAAGGAATACTAGAAAGCGGAAATGGAGAAAGTCGATTAGCAATAAATGGTAAAAATCATTTTGGGATAAAATGCCATAGCAATTGGAACGGTAAAACGATTATTGAGGATGATGATGAAAAAGGAGAGTGTTTCAGGAAGTACAATAGGGTTTCAGATTCTTATAGAGATCATTCCTTATTTTTAAATGAAAGAGGGCGATATGCCTTTTTGTTTGAATACAATAAAACAGACTACAAGAAATGGGCTAAAGGATTAAAGAAAGCTGGTTATGCTACTAATCCTAAATACCCAACTTTACTTATTGATTTAATAGAAAAATATGATTTGAGTAGGTTTGATAAAGGAACAAAAAGCAAAAAGAATTTATACTTTTCTCATTCTTACGGATTGCCTTATTTAACGGGTCTAGGGGCTTATTATTTTAATAAGAAATCATTGTACTTTACTGAGGTAAATACATCATTTTCTTTTAGTGAAGCTAGTATTGGTTATCATTATAATTTGATAAACAAATTTTATGTAGGGGCAAAAGGAGGGGGTGTATATATACCAACTGAGGAAGTTAGTATAAAACCTTATTTATCTCCAGAATTTATGATTAAAAGGGAAAAGAATAAATCTGTTTTAATAAGGGGAGGAGTTCAGTTTCCATTAGTAGAAACACAATGGTTCTCTAAGGAAGTAAAATTATTGCCTTATCTAACTTTTACTTATTTGTTGGACTAGTTCCAAGCTCATAATTATAAATCATCCCGTTTTTGATGTTTAAGATATTTCTCTTGCCATTATTATCAATGTCAGATATATTGAAGTATCCATCAGTATCTATTGGGAACCCTTCAAGAATCAAACTATCTTCCATTAAGTACAAACTATTTTCTGTACTAATAGTAAGTTTATCTCCAAATTCTTTTAAGGAGATTATCGCTCCATCAAGTGTAATGTTGTTTACTTGAGAATATCTCCCATCCAGAATTATAAGTTTGTTGTTATTGGAAATATAAACATGGTTATTATGGAAAAGTATTTGGGAGTTAATATCTAGCTCAGAAATTTCAATAAGTTGAGAATTTCCATTTGTATTTGCTAGCCATAATTCACCTTCAGTTGTAATTGCATAAAGCTCTCCTGTATTATTAATCTGAAGCTTATTAGCAAATTCATGAGCATCTTTAAAAGTTACTCTAGTTGATCCGTTTCTAGCTAATAATTGAGAAGTTGTATTCTTAGTTGCATTTAAAATAAAGTCTTTTCCGTTAACTGTAAAATGAATTGGGTTCTGAGTAATCCTATTTGTATTTTTTGAGTATTTCCAGCCCTTTACTCTCTTCCCTTTTTTATCTAAATTGTAGATGATGTTGTCTTCTCCAACTATACAAATTCTGTAATTTCTGTTATTGATATAATCAAACAATGAGTGGCCAAGCTTTGTAGCTGATGGTAATTCTTTAGGGAATCCATCTAAATTTTCTCCATTTCTATCAACTAAATATAAGTGTGTAGCCGTATTAAATAGTGCTTGGTATTTACTGTTCTTAAAAGCATCAATATAATTGATTTCTCCAAGTATTTTCCCATTAACTTGAATACTCCAAAGAGTTTCTCCGCTTGTGTTTAGTGCAAAAAGTTTATTGTTGTAATCTTGTGTTAAAACCATTTCTTCCTTTGTAAAATGATTTTTAACTACTTGAGGATTTAGCACTAAAATAGTGTCAAGAGATACATACCATTCCTCTTTAATATCTTCTTTGTAATCCTCATCATAAAACAAACAAATATTGCATGTTAAAAGGCTTTTCTTTGCTGACATCTGCAAAGCAAATGCAGTGAATTTAACAATAGAATCATTGTTAAATGCTAATTGTTTTGCATAACTATTTAAAAAACTATTCTGAAGAGTTTCAGCAGTTTTCCCAGGATTTATGTAATAATAGAAGTTTGCGTCATTAGAAATGTAAGAGCTAAATTTATTGTAAGTTTTACTATTAGAAAGTGTGTTGTTAGAGCTGTAATTGTCAATAATATATTCTAGAGCAGAAGGGGAGTTCCCGAAAATGAAATAGTCGTTAATTACAGTAAAATATGGATTGTTTACTTTTAGTAAATCACCAAACAAATTTGCAGTTAAGTAATGGTCAAATACCTTATTAATTTGGTGATTATTGTACTCACTAGATTTTTGAATCATCCCTTGCATTAAAGATGTAGTTCTGATAGATTCCTTGGCTTTAAAGTAAGTAAAAGTATTTTCAGTAATTAGCTGTACTGATGTATTGAATTTACCTGCTTCTTCATCAATCTCTCCAATAAGCTCATTGTAATTTACATTACAACTATCTTGTATCTTCTTGCGGTTTTTATCCCAACTCCAAAAGCTATTTTGGTTTTGAAGAATCTTGTTCTTTCCATCAAATATATCTTTTGCATCAGAAAAACTTAAAGCTAAAAGCTCATTTGTATTCTCAGGGATTATTTCAATAATATCAATATTACTGCTTTTTTGTCCGTTAAAAATATCAGAATAATTAGTAATATTACTATTTATTGAGCTGATACCATTTGCTAAGAGCACTTTGTCTTTTAGTTTAATATCAGTAGCTGTCCAGTTAGATAAATCGGTTGTAAGGTTTTTGTTTTTTGTAAAGGTATTTGTAAGCTCTATTAGATTGTTTCCATTAAAAATAAGGTTAATATCAGCAGATGAACTTAAAGTGTTATATGCTTTAGAAAAACCATCATTAACATATAAATTGTCAGTATTTTTATTTGAAGTTCTAATAGCATCCGTAAGTAGCATCTTAGTTGCAGAAAAGAATAAAATATCACCTAAAAATGAGTAATACATTCCAGTTTTATCTAAAAAGAAAATCTCTTGATTGTCATATTCTGATGTGCTATTTCCATTTCCAAATAACTGTATAATGGTCTCGTTATTTAGTGCAGTTACTCTGTTGAAAGTAGTACTGAACAGTATTCCGCTATTATTTGCACCTACCTTATGGTAAGACACAAAAAGAGTGTTGCTTTTAAACACTTCCTGGTTTGAAGTAAAAAAATCGCTTATCTCTTTAATTTGAGTGTTGTTAAACTTGATGTGCTCAATGTACCCTAATTGCTCCCAAAGAGTTGTGAGCTCTAAGTTTCTGCTTAAATTCCTTACATCATTAATTTTTATAATTACTGAAGCATTAGTTGGAATCACTGTAATAGGATCTTCAGTAGAATTTAGTGTTTTTTGGTAAGTATTGTACCCAATAAAAAGTATGATTCCAATCAATAAAATTGGAATAGAAATTTTCAATATTGTTTTGAACATATGACTTAAATGGTAAAAAACAAAATTAGTAATTTATAGAGACAAACTCAGCTGATTAGGAAGTAGTTGAAAACTTTTTCTATGATGCTTAGTGCTTCCAAATTCTGCTATTGCTTTTCTGTGTTGTTTTGTAGGGTATCCTTTGTTGTTTTTCCAGAAGTAATTAGGATGTTTTTTATCTAGCTCTTTCATAATATCATCACGATAGGTTTTTGCCAAAACTGATGCGGCAGCAATAGATAAATACTTCCCATCACCTTTAATGATACATTGATGCTGAGTATTAGGATAAGGATTAAATCTATTTCCATCAATAATTAAAAGTTCTGCTTTGGTGTTTAATTTTTCAATTGCCCTATGCATTGCTAAAAAGGAGGCATTTAAGATATTTATTTTATCAATTTCCTTTGGACTTACAATTCCTACAGTGCATGAAATAGCTTCTTTTTCTATTATTTGCCTGAGTAACTCTCTTTTCTTTTCTGAGAGGACTTTACTATCGTTAAGTATATTGTTATTAAACTGCTTTGGGAGTATAACAGCAGCTGCAACTACTGGACCAGCTAAACAACCTCTACCTGCCTCATCACATCCTGCTATAACTAGCTTTGATTGATAGTGTTTTAACATAAATTAGATGTGAGTATTAAGTTTTTATTATTTAGATTTTGTCTATTTTCTATTGTCTGAAAGCGGAGTGGCCTATTATCTAATTTGGTGTTAGCCCTCTTCTAGGTTTTTTGTATTTTTTTACTTTCGTTTGATTTCTTATATCAACATCTTGTTCCAACCACCATTTCCCTTTTTTGTAGTTGTAGGAATTAAATGTTCCTTCAGGGATGTAGTATTCATAAAGTCCAGTTAAATCTTTACGGCTAGGTACTAAATGGTCAAAAACTATACGTTCTTCTTTCTCATCATAATTAACACTGATTACTGTTTTGGAATCATATTGTAGTATTACTCTTTTCTGACTTTCTTTTTTTGATTTTTTAAAGATTGGAAGTCCGAATTTAATTTTGTTTTTACCAGAGAAATACATTACATCAATTATCTTTTTCGTACTGTATCCATCATGCCCATCCCATGATAGTATGGTGTAGTATTTTCTACCACTTTTTTTGATGTAAATAATATTATAAACTAGACCTCCAAACCAAGTTGTAGCATCTAAATCTTCTTGATCTGGGTTTCTAATATTTGCAGAATTATCTACTAAAGGAATTACTTCAAATCGTTTTCTTCTTTTGTTTTGATAATGCACTAAACCATAATATTCATAAGTGCCATTGTCTTTTTCAAAGAGCCAACTAAAGATCCTAAAAGTATTATCTGGGGAGTAAACTCTACCTGTATTTACTAAAGAGTCGAAAGGGAACTTAAAAGACTTTTCATATTGCAGTACTTCAGTTAAATTTTCAATAAATGCTGTATTTGCTGTTCTTTTTTCTTCTTCAGTATCAGCATTCATTATAGTGTAAGCCATTACTTTTAAAGTGTCTTCATACTCAGCAAATAGGGTAGCATTTCCTTTTTGGGCGAATGCTGAAAAGCATAAAAATACAAGAATGTTAATTAATATTAGTTTTTTCATTTAGAGGATGGTGACAAAAAATTACTTTTGCACAAAGATAATTATTTGATGAATTTACAAGCAAGAATACAGGCATTTACTCATTTAGGGGAATATTTAAAAACGGAGATACATCAAGAGTCAGCAGAAAAATTGTACTCTGCAGAGGTGCTCAACCCTTGGTTTACCAAGGAAAATATTGATAAAGCCCTAAACGCTTGGCATGAGCAGTTAAAAGTAGATATGTTTTCCGCTTGGCTGAGTCCTTATAAACTAAAGGAGGTAGCGAGCCCAAAAAAGGTACTTATTATCATGGCAGGGAATATTCCTTTGGTAGGTTTTCATGATTTTCTTACTGTGCTTATTTCAGGACATAAAGTAGTGATTAAAATGTCAAGTACCGATAATGTGATTTTGAGGTTGCTTATTGATAAGCTCATCAGTATTGCCCCTGAATTTAAGGAGCGTATTTCCTTTATTGAAGAAGTAAAAAACAGAAAGTTTGATGCCGTAATTGCTACAGGAAGTGATAATTCTGCTCAGTACTTTGAGTATTATTTTAAAGGGGCTAAAAAGATAATCCGTAAAAACAGAAGGTCAGTTGCTGTGTTGGACGGTAGTGAATCGGCTATGGAATTGCAAGGATTGGCCAATGATGTGTTTGCTTATTTTGGACTAGGTTGTCGTAATGTTTCCAAGTTATTTTTGCCAAAAGAGTTTGACTTAGATAATCTGTTTAAAGCATTCTATCCCTATTCTGATGTGGTAAATCATAAAAAATATGGTAATAATTACGATTATAATAAAGCCATTTTCCTAATGGGAAGTAATGATTTGATTGAAAACGGATTTCTACTGATGAAAGAGGATAAATCCTTACTTTCCCCAGTGGCTATGTTGTATTATGAATTCTATAACGATATGCATACGGTAGAGCAGTTTGTGGAAGAAAATGCTGAACAACTGCAATGTGTTGTTTCAAAAAAGGATATTGCCTTTGGAAATACACAAAAACCTAACCTTTGGGATTATGCTGATGGAGTGGATACAGTAGAATTTTTGAGGGATCTATAAATTCCTATTGAAACTCATAAGCTCCAATATCAGGAATAATTCTTGAATTATCTTCAATATCATCTAAGATAATTAGAGGGTTTCCAGCATCAATAGCAGGAGAGTTTTCGTTTAAATGAAAGTCATTTTCGTACGAATCAACAAATTTTGGAGATTGGTTAATTATTGAATTGATGTAATGTTCGTTATCCGTATCAATTGTTGGATCTAGCTTGATGAGACAATGGTCAATAGTATAATTGAATTCGCCTAGTTCCTGTTCCTGAAAACTCACTTCAGTAGAGAGTGAGCCATCAATAATGCAATTGGTAAAATTGGCTGCATCCAAATCCCTAATATAAATATTTCCATCTGCACCTTCATAATAGTTATTCAGTAGGATAGAGGGTGTGCTTCTATGGTTATAGTCCCAGTAGTTAGCAAAAGTACAATGTGTAAAGTTATATGTACCTCCAATGTTGCAGGCGACTGTATATTGTCCACATCTGCTTACAACTGTATTGGCAGCTGATATATTAGCACCTTGTCCTAAAATACCAATTGAAGACATATTTTTTATAATTGTATTATTGATTGTTACAGTAGGATTGCTGCTAGCTACAGTATCGGCATGTATGCCAATATTCCCATTTTTGATTATTACATAGTTAAACTCGTTATCAATACTTCCTGGCATTAGCCAAATTCTATCCCATTGTCCTGGTAATTCTTTGTACCAAGAGTCAAGTCTGTCACCTTGAAATGTAACTTCATTTCCTAGTGTGCCATTTACTTTAATACTCCCTCCACTTTGATCAGAAAAAGGGTTGCCAACAAGAATTCCTGAGTTTTTATGAAGATAAACATTACATCCTTCATTTATAATAAGTGTTTGTTCTGGATCAACAACAGCATAGCCGTATATTACATGTGGTTTATCATTCTCCCAAGGTTCAGAGCAATCTAACTGATGATAGGGAAATAGAGTAGTATCGTTTCCGTCAATAATAACTCCATATGAATTTGCTGTGTGAAAGTGAGCGTCTTGTCCCCATGCAACTACATCAACATCTTGTTTCTTTGTTCCTGTTGTAAATACTAAAGAGTCAGCCAATACATATGGGGTGGTGTTTAGTGATGGATCAATTGTTACTTCTAAAAAGATAAAAATACTATCCTTAGCAGGCATTTCAATGTTATTTTGACTATTGCCTGCAACTCCATCAATATTCATTCGGAAATGAGCGGAAGAATTTCCTAAAAGTGCAATATTACTTTTTACATCAAAATTATTATTATTGTAAACGGTAAGTGTTTTAGTAATTGAACCGATAGATGCAAAAACAGTGTCAAAAGTAATGGTGTCAGTAGAAAAATGAAGTGTGGCAGTGTTGCTGTTGTCATTATTTATATCGTCTTTCTTGCAAGCAAAAAGAATTGTTATAAGTAGTAGAGGAAGAATGTATCTTTTCATTACCTCATATTTCTGATTCTATTCATATCGCGTTTTTGGTCTTTTTCTTTTATGCTTTCTCTTTTATCGTACACCTTTTTTCCTTTGGCTAAAGCAATTTCTAGCTTTGCTTTTCCTTTTTCATTTATAAATAGGCGAATAGGAATAATAGCATTTCCTTTTTCAGTTACTTTCCCTAACATTTTGTTTAGTTCCTGTCTGTTAAGTAATAGTTTTCTTTCCCTTTTAGGCTCGTGATTAATGTAGCCACCATTAGGATATTCAGAGATATGCAAGTTTTTCACAAATAATTCATCACCATTGAAAACGCAATGTGCATCAGAAATATTGGCTTTATTGTTACGAATAGACTTTATTTCTGTTCCTAGTAGAGATATTCCTGCAACAAATTTAGCAATAAACTCATATTCAAAGCTTGCTTTACGGTTTTTAATGTTGATTTTACCTGACATAGTTGCAAAGATAGTATTTAGATGTTAGATATTTAGAAGTTAGTCAAAAATGTCTCATGTCTAAATACTTAATGCTAAAATCTATCCTAATGCTACATCAAGAACCATCATTACAATAAATCCTGCAATTAGTCCCATAGTTGCTAAATCCGTATTTCCACCCCTTTGGCTTTCAGGGACTACTTCTTCTACTACAATAAAAATCATTGCTCCTGCTGCAAAAGCTAGGGCATAAGGTAAAATAGGAAGAACTGTCATTACAATTGCAGCTCCAATTACTGCAAAAATTGGCTCAACTATTGCTGATAATTGTCCCCATTTCCATGATTTCCATCTGCTAACTCCTTGTCTTCTAAGTGGCATTGAAACTGCAAATCCTTCAGGGAAATTTTGTATACCTATTCCAATTGCTAGTGCAATTGCGGACCCTATTGTAAATACTGAATGTCCTTCCATTCCTAATATTTCAGGATTAGCCAATGCTCCAAATGCAACTCCAACTGCTAATCCTTCAGGAATATTATGTAAAGCAATTGCTAGTACTAAAAGAATAGTTTTACGCCAGTTTGTTTCAACTCCCTCTGCCTCTTCTCTTTTTGCAAATATGTGTAAGTGAGGTATAATTTTATCTAACCCAAACAAGAAAGCAGCCCCTAAAAAGAAACCAATAGCAGGAGCAAGCCATACGGGTGAATCTGATATTCCCATTTCATTTTGCATTTCAACATAAGCAATTGATGGTGCTAAAAGCGACCAAAAACTAGCAGCAATCATAACTCCTCCAGTAAATCCTAATGATATGTCAAGTGCCTTTCTGTTTGATGTTTTGAATAGGAATACTAAAGATGCCCCTAATGCAGTTAGCGCCCAAGTAAAAAGTCCTGCATAAAGGGCTTGCATTACAGGTCCTTGTTGAACAAACCATTTGTATAATTCGTAATTTTCCATGTTTAATTTGTTTTAATTAAAAGGTGTTTTGCTACATCATTACTGATGTGTTGTTTGGTATTTCCTATTTTGATGCTGATTGATTGATCAAAAGATATCTTTTCTAAAAGCTTAATTTCTGTACCTATGCTGATATTTAACTTTGTTAAGTAATCTAAAAATGGCTTTTCATCTAATGTTACTCCCATAACCTTTCCATTTGTTCCTTCTGATAATTTATTTAAAGGTATAGTATTTGTTGTTGGGATTTTTCCATCTTTTGTAGGGATAGGCTCTCCATGAGGGTCAAATTTTGGGCAATCTAAAAAGGCATCTAATCTGTCTACAAGTTCTTCTGATTTTATGTGCTCTAGTTGTTCGGCTACATAATGAACTTCTCCCCAGTCAAAGTTTAAGTTATTCACTAAAAAAGTTTCCCATAATCTATGTTTTCTTATTACTGATGTTGCAAAAGAGTTTCCTTTTTTTGTTAATGATACACCTTTGTATCTCTTGTATTTTACAAGTTTTTTGTCTTGCAATTTCTTTAGCATATCTGATACTGATGCTGCAGATGTTCCAATTTCTCCTGCAATAGCATTGGTAGAAACTTTCCCATCAGAATTTAAACTAATGGATAAAATAGCTTTTAAATAATTTTCTTCTGCTAAAGTAATCATTTGGCAAAAGTAATAATTAAATTAATATAAAAAAAAGTTTAGACATGTCTAAAAATTTAGATATTTGCCCAGCTTAACTAAAATCAAAAAAACCAAAAAATGAATAGAATAATTAACCTAGTAATAATTGTATTTTTCATGATTTCTTTAACAGCAAATTCGCAAACAGTAAAAGGAAAAATAACATCAAAAAATGAAGTTATACCTTTTGCAAACATCATTATTGAGGGAACAAAATTGGGTGTTTCGGCTGATGAAAATGGAAATTATGTTATTAAAAATGCACCATTAGGTCATCATCATATTATTGCATCAGCAGTTGGAATGATAACTAAGAAGTCTCATAATGATGTTAATAAAGGAATAAATACTATTAATATTGAGTTAGTATCATCTGTATATAATTTGGATCAAGTGGTAGTTACAGGAACTAAAACATTTAAGAGAAGAACGCAATCCCCTGTAATTGTAAATGTGATGGATAGCAGACAATTAGAGAGTGTTCAAGCATGTAATTTGGCAGAAGGTCTTAATTTTCAGCCAGGATTAAGGGTAGAGACTGATTGTCAAACTTGTAATTATACCCAATTGAGAATGAATGGATTGGCTGGTGGTTATTCTCAAATCCTTATAAACGGAAGGCCAATTTTTAGTCCTTTAACAGGGCTATATGGGATGGAGCAAATCCCTACTAATATGATTGATAGGATTGAAATTGTAAGAGGAGGAGGTAGTTCGCTTTACGGCTCATCAGCAATTGGAGGGGTAGTAAATGTAATAACTAAATTACCTACTACTAATAATTTTAGTTTTGGATATGATTATAGTAGAATTAATAGCTCGGCTGAAGATAAGGTTTTTCATGGAAATGCAACTGTTGTAACTGATAATAAAAATTCAGGAGCTACATTTTTTGTAAATAATCGTGATAGAATGTGGTACGATCATAATGGAGATAATTACTCAGAATTACCTGTTTTAAAAGACAATACTTTCGGGGCTAATTTCTTTTTCTTACCATCTAAAAATCAAAAAATAGAAGTAAATATGGGTAGTTTGCATGAGTATCGTTTTGGTGGAGAAATGATTACAGGTGCGCCACATTTTGCAATGCAATCAGAAGAAAGAGTGCATGATGTTTTGCTAGGGAATTTAGATTATCAGCTTAATTTTAATGATGACAACTCATCTCTTATTACTTATTTGGCGGCACAACAAACTAAGCGTGAGCATTATACTGGTATCAGACCAGAGGTTGGTGCTGATGAAGAACATTTGGCTAATCCTCCTTATGGAATTTCATTAAATACAACTAAGCAAGGTGGTTTTCAGATGAATCATAAGATAAATAAGTTGTTTGGTCCAAATGTATTTACAATCGGTTCTGAGTATGTTTCTGATGATGTAATGGATGAAATCTCAGCTTATAATTATTTAATTGACCAAAAAGTAATAACTCTTGGTACTTTTGTTCAATCTGATTGGGACTTGACTGAGAATTTTAATTTACTAAGTGGCGCTCGTTTTGATAAGCACTCACTGTTGGATAATATGGTGGTTAGTCCTAGGTTGTCATTGCTTTATAAGTTAAGGAAAGAAACTCAATTTAGAATGTCATACAGTACAGGGTACAGGGCACCACAAGCTTTTGATACTGATTTGCATATGGCATTTGCTGGGGGTGGAATTTCTCGTATTGTTTTGGCTGATGATTTGAAAGAAGAGCGTTCAAAAAGTTTAAGTGCATCTGTTAATTATGATAAAGCAACTGAGCATTATGTTTATGGTTTTACTTTTGAGGGTTTTTACACGCATTTAAATGATGCATTTTATCAAGATCCATCTGGAGAAGATGAATTTGGAGAGGTTTTTACAAAAAGAAATGGAGCTGGAGCTACTGTAAAAGGTCTTACTATGGAGTTTAGAGCAAATTTAGAGCAAAAACTGCAGATAGAATCTGGTTTAACTTTGCAAAAATCATTGTATGATGAGGCGGTAAGTTATTCTGATGAGCTTGAGAGTAGAAAAGAATTTTTAAGAACTCCAAATAAGTACGGTTATGCTACTTTAACTTACTCTCCTTCTAGTAAATTAAACTTTTCTGCAAATTTAGTTCATACAGGCATTATGGATATATTGCATTTAGCTGGCGCTTCTGAGCAAACTGAGGATGAATTCATAAAATCACCTACATTTAATGTAATTGGACTAAAAGCAACTTACATACAGCAATTGAGTAGAGTAGGAGCTAAATTAGAATACAGTGTTGGGGTTAAGAATTTAACTAATGATTATCAGCAAAATCTTGATACTTTAAAAGACAGAGATAGTAACTTTGTTTACGGTCCTAATTTACCTATAACAGTCTACTTTGGATTAGTGCTAAAATCTCTTTAATTAGTTACTTAAATATAAATTTAAAAGCCACTTAGTAAGTAGCTTTTTTATATGTAAATTTACTTTTGCAAACAAAATTAGGAATAATTTAAGGTGAGTATTTTGTAATTTACAGATTTTTTAGTAAATGGAATGTATTCTATTTGTTTTCAGTTATTTACAGACTCTATATGTAGTGTTTGTTATGTTATTTGATAAAGAAATTAGAATAATAATTTTAAAATGTAAAAACAAATTTGTAGTTTTGCTGTTAACAATTGTAAATAGTAAAGTAAATGCACGAAAGGCTCAAAAATTGGATGGGAATAGAAGGCTTAAAATCCTCAGCTTTGGCGGATAGTATTGGCGTGAATCGTGCAACAATTTCTCACATACTTTCTGGCCGTAATAAACCAAGTATTGACTTTTTTCAAAAGCTATTAAGTACATACCCAGATTTAAATTCAAATTGGCTAATAACAGGAATTGGCTATATGAGCACTAAAAATGAAACTCAAGATGTAAAAGTTTCCAAGAAAATAGGTAAAGTAGTTGTGTTTTATGATGATAATTCCTTTGAAGAAGTAGGTGAGTAGTTGTTAGTTTCCTGTTTGTAATCTAATATCTATTATCTCATATCTTGTGTCTATATTTTTTACATTTGCGAAAAATATATCCATGTACAGAATCGTCCGTTTTTTTTTATTCCTTTTTAATCCTGAGTTGATTCACCATATATCATTTAAATTAATCAAATTTGGAGCAATTACTCCTGGAAAAAGTTGGGCTACACGATTATTGTTTAAAGTTGAAGACCCTAGATTAGAAAGAGAGGTATTTGGACTAAAATTTGACAATCCTGTAGGGCTGGCAGCTGGCTTTGATAAAGATGCAAAACTGTTTGATGAATTAGCCTCTTTTGGTTTTGGTTTTGTAGAAATTGGGACGGTTACTCCATTACCGCAAGAGGGAAATCCTAAGCCTAGATTATTCCGATTGAAAGAAGATAATGCAATTATAAACAGAATGGGCTTTAATAATCAAGGGATAGAAGCTGCAGTTGCTAGATTGAGAAGAAGAAAAACTAACATTATTATTGGTGGGAATATTGGGAAAAATAAAGTTACACCAAACGAAAAAGCAGTAGATGATTATGAAATCTGTTTTGAGAAATTATTTCCTTATGTGGATTATTTTGTGGTGAATGTAAGCTCACCAAATACGCCAGGTTTGAGGGATTTGCAGGAGAAAGCACCTCTTACTGCTTTGCTAAACAGATTACAGGAATTGAATAGTGCTAAAGAGAGCAGAAAGCCTATCTTATTAAAGATTGCTCCTGATTTAACTAACGAGCAATTGGATGATATTATAGAAATTGTAGCAGACACTAAAATTGATGGAGTGGTAGCAACTAACACAACAATTGATAGAAGTGGGCTTAAAACGGATAAAACTAAGGTTGAGGCTATCGGTAATGGTGGCTTGAGTGGTAAGCCAGTTAGAGTAAGATCTACAGAGGTGATTAAGTACTTAGCGGATAAATCCAACAGAGCATTCCCAATTATTGGAGTGGGAGGTATACACAGTGCTGAAGATGCATTGGAAAAACTAGATGCAGGAGCAACATTATTGCAAGTTTATACGGGCTTCATTTATGAGGGTCCAGCACTAGTAAAAAGGATTAATAAGGCAATATTGAAGAGATGAAAATAATAGAATGTCCAAGAGATGCAATGCAAGGTATCAGTGAATTTATTCCCACTGATGTTAAGGCTGCATACATCAATCAATTGCTTAAGGTAGGTTTTGATACTATTGATTTTGGTTCATTCGTTTCGCCTAAGGCCATTCCTCAATTAAAGGATACGGCACAGGTTTTGGCTCAGTTGGATTTAGAAAACACAAACAGTAAATTACTTTCCATTATAGCAAACACTAGGGGTGCAACTGATGCTTGCAGTTTTGAGGAAATCAATTATTTAGGTTTCCCACTTTCAGTGTCGGAACAGTTTCAACAAAGAAATACGAATAAAAGTATAGATGAATCTTTAAAATCAGTAGAAGAAATTCAGAATTTAGCTATTAAGAATAACAAGGAATTGGTCGTCTATTTGTCAATGGCATTTGGGAACCCTTATGCAGAAAATTATCATCCTGATATAGTAGCGGAACTTACTGAAAAACTACATCAACTACAAATAAGAATAGTGGCACTATCTGATACGATTGGTATTTCCAGTCCTACAAATATTGCACCACTTTTTAGTACATTAATACAGGAATATCCAACCATTGAATTTGGAGCACATTTCCATACTAACCCTGATAAATGGGAAGAAAAAGTAGAGTCGGCCTACCAGAATGGTTGCAGAAGATTTGATGCTGCCCTTAAAGGTTATGGCGGCTGCCCAATGGCAAAGGATGATTTGGTGGGGAATATGCCAACTGAAAAACTAATCACTTATTTTACTCAGGATTTAGGATTGAATAAGTTAGAACTGGAAAAGAGTTTGGCTTTGAGTAATACCGTTTTTAAATAAAATGAAACAAATCCTCATCTTCCTTTTTTCTGTACAGCTACTAGCGGCACAACAGCTAGTAAAAACGGATATATTTGAGGTTTGCTATTCCACCAACAAGCAACAACCCCTTTGGCTAAGCTATGAAGTGGAGTGTCATTCAGGAGGTTTCAGCCGTAAAGGCCTAAACTTTAAAAAGGATGTCTCCTTTACTGGTGTTACTTCCGATAATGCTGATTATTACAAAAATGTATGGGACAAAGGCCACCTAGCACCAGCTGCCGATTTTAATTGTGATTATGAAAAGCTAAGGGCAACTTTCACTTTTCTGAATTGTGCCTTACAACACGAAAAACTCAATAGAGGTCCTTGGAAAAACTTGGAGAAATACGAAAGGAAGCTATCCAAAAAGTATACCGTACAGGTTAAGGTAGTACTGGAGTTTGACGCCAACAGTTTGCTATTAGAAACTGGCGCATTGGTGCCTTCCTATTTTGTAAAAATACTTAGCTATAATAATAGGGTTGAGGTCTATCGTTTCCCGAATGATGATAGCGTGTGGCATACTCACTTTAAGGATTATTTAATACAGGATGACAACCCAATAATTGATGGCTGCACAGAAGTATACAATCGCTAATAAGTAATCTTTTCGGCTAGTATTTATTTTAAATCAAAAACTAGTAATTATAAACCTATTTTCATTTTCTTTTTCTATTTTTACCCCAAGTTTAGTACACTATTTTAGTGTAAAAGGGAATGAGGTGTGAATCCTCAACTTTACCAGAAGCTGTAAAGTCCGTTAAATTTTGGAAACTACATTGCCACTGTTTTAATTAATGGGAAGGCCATTCCAAAAGGACCAAGTCAGAAGACCTGCTAAATGAAACAAAACTGAATCGTTTCTGGATAAAACGGTAGGGGAATGAAACAGATTTTAGCATACATATTACTCTTTTTAGGACTAAGCGTTAATAGTTTAGCACAAACCGCTATGGATACCATTCGGCTACCTGAAGTAAAGCTAGAATATAACCGTTTGCAAACGCATTCCATAGGTACACACCTAGTAATACTTACTCCTGAGCTAATAGGAGAGTCCTCAAGCCAAAAACTATCCGATTGCTTAGTCAATAATTCCTCCGTTTATATAAAGCAATATGGGGCGCTTGCTACTCCAACTTTTAGGGGTACATCCAGCTCACACACTTTAGTGCTTTGGAATGGGATTCCCTTGAACTCAATTGCTAATGGTTTGCTTGATTTTTCCATTACTCCCGTACAGGGTTTCGAAAAGATAGCTATCGTACATGGTGGAGATGCTTCCGTGTTTGGTTCGGGTGCTATGGGTGGGAGTATTCACCTTAACTCTATCCCTGATTTTAAGCAACAAAAGGAAATAAAATTAACAAGCGAACAAGGGAGTTATGGTTTATTAAGCCAAGGGATAATCCTAAAGCACAGTACCGATAAATTGGCCTTTAATCTGTCGCTTACAACCCTAGAGGATGAAAACAGTTTCATCTATACGAACACTACACAATGGGGGCACCCAACAGTAGTGAATGACTATGGAAGGATAGATGCTAAATCAGGGAAACTAAACCTTGCTTACAAATACGATAACACAACAAAATTTGCAGTGGCCTACTGGGGTTCATCTAATGATAGGGAAGTACCACAAAACATGACAACTCCTTTTTCGGATGCTAAACAGTACGACAAAACAAACAACTTACTCCTTAGTGCTACTCATTTTTTTACAGATGGAGTAATCACTTTGAAAAGGGCTTTCCTTGAAGAAGATTTCCGGTATACTGAGCTCCTGAAGAATATTGATAGCCAGTACCTAGCCAATAGCAATATCACGGATGTGGATGTTAAGATAAACAAGGGTGGCTTCCTTTATAACCTAGGAGGGAACTTTACAAAGCAGTCCGTAATCAACAATAATTATAGGGATAGCAGGCAGTATGAAAAGCAAAGTGCTATCTTTTCATCCGTCCAGTACAATTATGATTTCCTAAGTATAAATACGGTATTGCGTAAGCAGTGGCAAACTATATTTGATGTGCCGCTTATTCCTAGTCTGGCATTTTCTGCTGACATTAATAAACAGCTTAGTATTCGTTTTAAATACAATAGGAATTTCCGTTCTCCTACCTTTAATGATAGATTTTGGGCAGGAGCAGGGGCAAATGGAAATCCTGATTTAACTCCTGAAGATGCTTGGAACAAAGAGTTTGGTTTTGATATTAACGCTCCCTATTTCAAGTTTAAAGCTACTGCCTATAATTTGGATATTTCGGATATGATACTCTGGCAACAAATGGATAGCGGCAGTTGGATGCCCAATAATATTAAGCAAGTATTTAGTAGAGGGCTAGAAACAAGTTTAAAAATTCAAACTAAAAACATAAGCATTATTGGTAATTATGCATATACCAAATCTACTAATGAAATAGCACAAGATCCTTTGGATATTTCTGTTGGTAAACAGTTGAGGTATGTCCCTTTACACAAGGGGGGTGTTGCCTTTATAGTAAATGAGGGTGACTTTTCCTTTATAGTAAATAAAAATTATACCGGTGAAGTTATTACTTCTCATGGTGCTTTGGAGAACAAGACTTTACCTTACTTTATCTTAACCGACATTGCTATTGACTATTCTCCTGACTTTGTTCCTGTTAGCATTGAGGGTAAGGTTAAAAACCTAATGGATAAAAGCTATACTACTTATCAGAATTACCCTAATCCAGGAAGAGAATTATTATTAACACTAAATTATACAATTAACTAAAAAAAAGATATTTAAAAGAAAATTACTACTAACACTAAATTATACAATTAACTAAAAAAAAAAATGAAAAAAAAGATATTTAAAATTGCAATGCTGTTCCCTTTTATAGGTTTTGCACAAAACTCAACAGTATATATAACTAATGAAGGAAATTTTGGAACAGGAAATGGTTCTTTAACAATGTATGATAATTCATCAAACGCAGTAACGAATGATGTTTTTTCAACTATTAATTCTTTTGTTTTGGGTGATGTTGTTCAGTCAATGGAATATTTTGATGGCAAAGGATATATCTGTGTAAATAATTCTGCTAAAATTGAAGTTATTGATCAGAATGCAAATTACATAGCAACAATTCCAGTTGTATCTCCAAGGTATATAAAGCAAGTAAATGTTACAAAAGCTTATGTAACTGATTGGGGAGTTAATGGAGTACAGGTTATTGATTTAGCTACCAACGCAGTTTCTTCAACTATTAATTGCGGTACTGGTCCTGAGGGGTTAGCAATCTCTAATGGATTTGCTTATATTTGTAATGTCGGTGGGTGGGATCTTGATTCTACTGTTACAGTCATTAATACGAATACTGATGCTGTTGAAACTACTTTGACAATCGGTGATAAACCAAATTCAGCTGTTGTTGATGTAAATGGTAATGTATGGATTTTAACAGGAGGCTATACTGAATATGATGCTAATTGGAATGTTATTGCAGAAACTCCAGGTGTATTAGCAATGATTAATACTACTACCAATACTATTGATATTTCTTTTACTTTTCCAATAGGAAATCATCCAGAAGATTTAGTTATTAACGGAGCTGGAGATAAGTTGTATTACTCTGATGGATCATGGAGTAAAGCTGTTTATGAATTTGGAATTAATGATGTTAATTTATCTACAACTCCAATTATTGATAGAAGTTTTTATGGTTTAGGTTATGACCCTATTTCAAATGAAATTTATGGATCTGATGCTGTTGATTTTACACAACAAGGTTGGGTTTATCGTTATGCAGCTACAGGTGCAGTAGTTGATTCATTCCAAGTTGGAATTATTCCAGGTAGTTTTGCTTTCCGTCAAGATGTTTTAGGAGTTTCAAACTTAAGTACTGCTTCAGTTACTGTTTACCCTAATCCATCTAATGGTAGATTCTTCATATCTTCTTCTGAAGTGATTAATTCTATTACGTTAAGAAATATTTTAGGAGCAGTTGTTAAGTCAGTTTCTGTGTCAAGTTTATCGGATGTTATTGACTTAAGAAAAGAAGATAGAGGAATCTATTTAATTGAAATAAATACAACTTCAGGAATTATTACAAAGAAGTTAATTGTTGAATAAATCTTAAGTAAATAAGATTAAGAGAAGTTAAGGGAGGCATTTGCCTCCCTTTTTTTATCTTTACCAAAAATTATACTATGAAATTTTATTCTTATTTATTTATCATCCTTACAATTGTTTCTTCATGTAAAGAGGAAGAAGATGCTCCAACTTTCTCAAAAGATTATGGAAATGGAATGTATATTTCTACTGATATTGGTGTTAGTTTTTATAAAGACGGTGTTGTGAAAAATCAGATTTATAAAGAGGTAAATGGCCAGACATTAACTGGAGTTGAGAGAATAAAGTTTAGTGGTACAAAAGCTTTCATTTTAGCTGGAGATATGTATTCAGTAAATATTGAAACTTTTGAAGATAAAGGAATAGCAAGTGGTTTTGTAAATCCTGTTGATTTAACCTTTTTATCTCCAGATAATAGAGCATTTGTAGTAGATAAAGATGATTCAAAAGTAAAAGAAGTTGATTTGGATAGAATGGAAGTAGCTTCAGTTATTGAAACAGGAGATAGCACAAAGCCTGTATTTATTGTTTCAAAATGGTATCGTTCAATTGTTATGAATGGTGGTGCCGAACCAGACTCATTAAATGATTCTACTATAGTTGCAATTGATTATAGAGATGAACTTGTTTCTTTAGCTGAGAATATGGGAGGTTTATATGTAGGTGATAATCCTAATTCTGCTGTAAATATCAATAATTTAAAAATCCTTTGTAAAGGAATTTATGATCCTAATGATTTAACTACTAAAACACAATCTACTCTAATTACTGTAAATCCTTGGGATTTATTAATTAGCGCAAATACTACTCTGAATGGAGTTTATAATGCTCAAAATCTTATCTCAAAACCAGATGATACAGAGTATTACTTTACTGCTGAAGATGGGGTTTATAAAATGAGCTCAACTGGAAATAGTATTTCTCAAGTTTCTTCATTGATTTCTGATATTGTTGCTTACCAAGATGATAGATATTCTGTTTATTCTACTGCTGATTCTGTATGGTACTGGTATAATAGAGATGTTCTATTCTTTAATGATGCAGTTAATAGCCCAACTACTATTTATAAATATAATTTAGACAATAATTCATTTATAGATACTATTGAAGTTAATGGAAATGTAAGAGATATTAATTTCTATCAGTGAAATATTTAAAATCTAAGCTATTTAGAAGAGTTTATATTATTTTCTGCATTTTACTGGGGATTTTAGCTCCAGTTTATTGTTGGTATTTACGCCCTGGATTTAATCCAATAGAAAAACCGCTATCTGATTTTGGAATACAGGAACCAACTTGGCTATTATGGAACTCAACTTTGGTATTTTTAGCTATTGGAATTTTCCTAAACGCGTATACTGCATTACGATTTTATTTTAAAAAAAGGAGATACCGCTATCCTCTTAAGGTGCTTTTGATTGTTTCTTCTTTCTCATTATTTTTTACTGCTACTATTCCTATGGATTATGAACTCTTGCATAGAATTCCTGCATTCCTTTTCTTTTTTACTTATAATCTGTTTGTGTTTTCATTTGGTTTATTCCGATCATTTCAACAGATTAGAGCAGGCGTTTTGTCTGTTTTTATTGGACTTGCAATGATATTTTCGTTACTATTACTATTGCCTTTCAAATCTTACGGAGTATTTGAGATTGTTTATTTTGCTTTAATTCTACTATGGAATATTCATTTTCTATTTACAAGAATGAAGGAAGAAGGTATGAAAAGTAATAAAGAAGGTTTCTTAAAGTTTTTTCAATAGCTCTCTATATAGTTTCACCATAGATTCAATATCCTTTTTATGTACTTTTTCATCAGGAGAATGAACATTGTCCTCTGGTGCGCCAACAAAACACCAGTCCCAAGGATAATCACTTTTTTGCAATCCATTACCATCACTTCCTCCTGCATCTTCTACCTCTAACTGAAAAGGAATATTACTTTGTTTAGCAATCTTCACAATTCTATTTACATATGATTTTCTTGGAAGTCCACTGTCTCTTAATGAAATGGCACAACCTTTTCCGTGTTTAACTCCTTCAGTTATCCAAGTGATGTCAGAAATAAGTGCTTGCATTACTCCATATTTTTCTTGGATAAACTTTCCTAAATACCCAACTGAACCACCACCATGCTCCTCCCATGATGAAAATACTATAATCCCATCTTCAAGAGTTTTTGCTACTTCTAACGCATTCCAAACCCCTAATCTGTTATCCATATAGCAAGATTGTACAAATTCTTCAGAGTCTCTAAAGTCTACCTTAAAAGTAAGTGAAGTTCCTCTTTCAATATCTCTATCAAAATCAATAAATAGTTTATCGTCCTTTTTAATTATTTTCCCTTCTATTTTCCCTTCACTATCAGTTCCAACCAAAATAATTCCTTCAGTAGTGACAGGCCCTCCAATTTTCACAATTTCATTATTGTATTTTACTGTAAACCCAATAGAATCTAAATGTGCGAAAATTGCTGTCGTAGGTTTTCCGAAAACTAAAATTAAATTATCTTGAAAACCTTTTCCATAATGTAGAGTTGGTTTTACTTTCCAGTTGTTTTGATTTTTCTCAATATATTGTAATAAAAACTCTGTCATTGCAAATTCTTCACCTGCAGGAGCATGAATTTCGCACATTTGTTTTAATAATTTCATTATACAGTTTTTAGATATTTAATTGTTAACTCGTGATTTTTTTTGAAAGTTTCTACTACTTCTTCTGATTTACTTTTTGCGACTGCAAATATAAGATTACATTCTATTTGAAAGTCAGTATTTACGACTTCTAAATTGTATTCTTTTACTAACCTCATTACATCATTCATCTGAGGGTATTTAAAACTAACAGCAAATTGTTCTTTTATTATTTTTGTGATTATTTCAGAGTTACTTATAGCATCTAATGCAGCAGTTTTATAAGAACGAATTAATCCAGGAACTCCCAATTTTACTCCTCCAAAATAACGAACAACTACAATTAGTATATTTGTTAAGTCATTGGATATAATCTGTCCTAAAATTGGTTTTCCTGCAGTTGATGAAGGTTCTCCGTCATCATTTGCTCTTTGTGCTGATTTATCAGGATTTAAGATGTATGCATAACAATGGTGTCTAGCGGAATGCTCTAATTTTTTTACTTCCTCTAGTTTTTCTTTTACATTTTCTTCTGAATGAACAGGGAAGGAGTAAGCTATAAATTTACTTCCTTTCTCTTTGTAAACCCCTGTTGTAGCAGATTTTATTTCTTTGTATTTATCCGAAAACATTAGTAAGAAAAGATATAAATTGCACAAATAGAAAGTAAAACCCCTATCCAGTTAGTTCTACTTAATTTCTCTTTAAACAAGAACATTCCAATTAAAGATGAACTTACAACAACCCCCATACTTACTAGAGGAAAAACTATTGATGAATTAAGATTTGGATCTCCTAAAGCTCTTAAAAAGAAAAGTAGAGAAAAGAAGTTTGGAACTCCAAATACAAATCCCCAAAAAATACTTTTAAATTGAAAAGGAATTTTTGTTTTTAGGGATTTCCCTTTATGAATAATAATTCCGCTAACTGATGCTACAAAAAACAATACCATAAAGAATAAATATCCACCTTCATCAGGGAATTTTTGAGCAAAGTCATTAAAAATAGAGTCGGATATTCCTTGACCAATAAATACCAAGATAATAAGCCACAAATATTTTTTATCAAAACTAAGCCCCCCTCCTTTAGTAGAGGACATATAAATACCTGAAAGTGCTAAGAAAAATGCAATTCCTTTCAGATAAGTAAATGAATCACCATATAAAATAATTGCAGCAAAAACAGGAATAATCAGACTCATTTTATTTGCAACAGTTGTAATTGCAATCCCTACTTTTTGTATTCCATAAGCATAAAAATTAAATACAACAATAAAAAGTGTACCAATAATAATTGCATGATAAAGCCAAGCTGAATTAATGATTTGTTCTAGTGAGAAATCTTGTTCTAAAAAAAAGTAGGCACAAATTCCTGCAGTAATATAATTAAAAATCAATCCTTGTAGATTGTCGACTTTGTACTTTTCGAACATTTTAAATACAATAATTAAAATATTGAAGAGGAGAATGGTGTAAATTATGTTATACATATAAGATTTTAAATCTATCACCTCCAGTTTCATCTTCTGAGATTATTTCTCCTTCAATGGCTGGGGGTTTTACTCCTTCAGTTAGTGTTTTGTTTGTCGTGAAAATTCGTGCTTCATCCCATAATTTTTTATCAATAAAGGATTGTAAGGTATTTCTTCCTCCTTCAATAATTATAGACTGGATATTTTGTTTATGTAATTCTTGTAAAATATTTTTAGTCAAATCGTTAAAGTTAATTTTAATGTAATTATTTGAATTGTTTTTCTCTGATTTTATTTGATTAAAAATAATAGTTTTTGCATCATTATTAAAAAGATTGAAATCAGCTGAAAGTTTCAAATCTTTGTCAATTAAAATCCTAATTGGGTTACTTCCTTCAATTTCACGAACAGTTAGTGAAGGGTTATCCTTTTCTGCAGTAATCCTGCCCACTAAAATTGCATCTTCTTCTGCTCTCCATTTGTGCACTAATTTCTTTGATTCACTAGAAGTCATCCAAAAAGGTTTTGTCTGATTTTTTGGAGCAATAAATCCATCTTTACTTTCAGCCCATTTCAGAATAATATAAGGTCTTTTCTTCTCATGAAAAGTAAAAAATCGTTTGTTTAATTCTCTACTTTCATTTTCTAAAACACCAACTTTAACATCAATTCCAATACTTCTCATTCTTTCAATTCCTTTTCCGGAAACTTCAGAGAAAGTATCAACACATCCGATAACAACTTCTGGTATTTTATTTTTAATTAACAAATCAGAACAGGGAGGGGTTTTTCCAAAATGAGCGCATGGTTCCAAATTTACATAAAGTGTAGATTTAGAAAGTAAACTCATGTCCTTTACACTATTAATTGCATTTACTTCTGCATGATGAGAACCATATTTTTCATGATATCCTTCACCAATAATCTTGTTATTATAAACAATAACTGAGCCCACCATTGGGTTTGGAGATGCACAGCCCATTGCTTTGCTGGCCAACTCAATACATCTTTGCATAAAAAACTCTTCATTTTGCATGCCTCAAAAATAGCAAAATGAATACATTTGTAGCATGGAAAAAGTCAGCAATATTTTAAGCTATTTTAGGGAAGAGCTTTCTGCTGTTGCTGATGAACGTGAAATCACCTCATGGTATTATATTTCTATGGAGTATTTACTAGTTTACAATCGTTCGGATTGCATAATTAATTCTAATCAAATATTAAATAAAAGTCAACTAAGTAAGATAAAGCAAATAGTTGCTGAATTGAAGACTCATAAGCCTATACAGTACATTCTTGGTAAAACAGAATTTTATGGCTTAAAAATCAACGTAAATGAGCATACTTTAATTCCAAGGCCAGAAACGGAACAATTGGTAGATTGGATTTTGAAAGAGAATTTTGTTGCTGCTTTAGATATTGGAACTGGAAGTGGGTGTATTCCAATTGCTTTGGCAAAGCATACGGATGCTAAGGTTCTGGCTATTGATGTTTCTGAAGATGCTTTACTAATTGCTGAAGAAAACGCAAAAAATAATAAGGTAGAAATTGATTTTATTCATCAAGATATTTTACAAACTAACTATTTGCAAAAAGTTGATTTAATAGTTAGTAATCCTCCTTATGTTTTGGAATCTGAAAAGGAAAAAATACAAGAAAATGTTCTTGATTATGAGCCTGAATTAGCACTTTTTGTTGAAGATAAAAATCCTTTAATATTTTATAAAAAAATTGCAAGTTTAGCTTTTAATTTTCTTAATGAAAATGGAAAATTATTCTTTGAAATTAATGCAAAATTTGGTAAAGAAACAATTGAAATGCTTGTCGATATTGGATTTGTTAATATTGAGTTGAAAAAAGACATGAACGATAAGGATAGAATGATAAAAGCAATAAAGAAATAGTTATTTTTGAATAGAAAAATCATCAAAATTATGATAACAAAAGAAGAAGTATTAGATGTGCAAAAGCAATGGTCAGACGGCTTATTAAAAATTGTAGCAAAACATCAAAATAATGAAGATTTTACATCTGAAGCATCTGGTTTTATTGATGAACTTTATGCCTATGGTTATGGAGAGGTTTTGTTTAAGCCAACACTAGCAACTGATGTTCAGTTTAGATTAAACAAAGCAGCTGCACTATCTTATTTTGTAGCAGGAAATCCTGGTTTTTCAGAGGATAAAGGTTTTGCATTAAAAGGCTGGACTAATGTAAGGTGGGAGAATTCAGCTATAAAGCTTGAAGAAAATTTTGCTTTTGCAATGGGTAACTATTACTTTGGAAATTCGGATGGAGAGGTAAAAGTTGAGTTTTCATTTGCTTATAAAAAAGACAATAACGGAAAGCTTAAGATTATTTTGCATGACTCTCATTTTCCTTATCAAAAATAAATGAAAATTAATGAAAGAATAGACTTTCTTAGAAAGGAGTTGGCTGAGCATAATCATTCGTATTATGTTTTAGATACTTCCATAATTTCTGATTTTGAGTTTGACAAGCTATTACAAGAACTTGTTAAATTAGAAGATGAAAATCCAGAATTTTTTGATTCAACATCCCCAACACAAAGAGTGGGAGGTGGAGTTATTGACGGATTTAAAACTGTAGCACATAAATACAGAATGCTCTCTTTAGGAAATACATATTCAGAAGAAGATTTACATGATTTTGATACAAGATCACATAAGCTAACGGATCAAGAAATAGAATATGTATGCGAATTAAAATATGATGGAGTTTCCATCAGTTTAACTTATGAAAATGGGGATTTAACTCAAGCGCTTACTAGAGGAGATGGAACTCAAGGTGATGATGTAACTGAAAATATTAGAACTATAAAAAGCATTCCTTTAAAATTGAAAGGAGATTATCCTGCAAATTTTGAAATTAGAGGTGAAATCTTTATTCCGATTAAAGGTTTAGAGAAAATGAATAAGCTAAGGAATGAAGAAGGCTTAGAGCCTTATAAAAACCCTAGAAACACTGCATCTGGGAGTTTAAAGTTGCTTGATGCAAATGAAGTTTCTAAAAGACCATTAGATTGCTATTTGTATTATCTTATAGGAGAAGATTTACCTTCAACTAATCATTATGAAAATCTGCAAAAAGCTAGAGATTGGGGCTTTAAAATCCCAAATGAAATAGAAAAACATAGTAATATAGAAAATGTTTTAAAATTCATTAATAAATGGGATGAGGATCGCCATGGTTTACCTTATGAAATAGATGGAATTGTAATAAAAGTAAATGACATTAATTTGCGAGAGGAAATGGGTTTCACGGCAAAATCACCAAGGTGGGCCATTTCTTATAAGTTTAAAGCAGAACAAGTTACAACTATCTTAAATAAAATTACTTATCAAGTAGGGAGGACTGGTGCAATTACTCCTGTAGCGAATTTGGAGCCAGTTAAGTTGGCTGGAACTACAGTGAAAAGAGCTTCCTTACACAATGCTGATCAGATTGCAAAATTAGATATTAGAGAAGGAGATAAGGTTTATGTTGAGAAGGGGGGCGAGATTATTCCAAAGGTTGTAGGAGTAGAGTTAAAGGATAGGGATTTATTTTCTCAGTCAACTGAATATATTACTAATTGCCCATCTTGTAATACTGAGCTTGTGCGTAAAGAAGGTGATGCTAAGCATTATTGTCCTAATGCAGAGAGTTGTCCTACTCAGATTAAAGGTAAATTTGAGCATTTTATCAGTAGAAAAGCAATGGATATTGATGGGCTTGGAGGAGAAACGATTGAGCTTTTAATTAATGAGGGTTTAATAAAAGAAATCTCTGATTTATATCATTTAAAAAAGGAGGATTTATTGCCTTTAGACAGAATGGCTGAAAAATCAGTTGAGAACTTGTTTATAGGAGTGGGGAAATCAAAACTAATCCCTTTTGAAAGAGTTTTATTCGGACTTGGAGTCAGATTTGTTGGAGAAACAGTAGCAAAAGTATTAGCAAAGCATTTTAAAACGATTGATAATATAATTGATACAGATATTGAAACCTTAATTGCAGTTGATGAGATAGGTGATAAGATTGCCGGAAGTCTTGTGAACTATTTTTCAATTGAAGAGAATTTAAAGCTGATAAATAATTTAAAAGAAAGTGGCTTGCAATTCGTGTCTACTATTGAGGATACAACCAAATCATCAAACTTAAATGGAATGAAAATTGTTGTGTCAGGAGTTTTTAATCAAAATAGTAGGGCTGAATACAAGAAAATGATTGAAGATCATGGTGGAAAAAATGTAAGTTCTATATCTAAAAACACTACTTTTGTTCTGGCCGGAGAGAATATGGGGCCGAGCAAAAAGCAAAAGGCAGAAGATTTGAAGATACCTCTAGTTAATGAAGATGAATTTTTAGCAAAAATAGATTAATGCAGTTTATTGAAGATTTTAAACAAAAAGTAGGAAAGTGGGTTTTTCAAAGGGAATTGAAAACCAATAAAAGAACAAAGGAAGTTTGCAACTTGGATAATGCCCAATCAATTGGGATTTTATATGATGCTACCTCTGAAGAGCAGATAAAAATGGTTAAACCTTTTGTGTCCTATTTCTTTGATTTAAAGAAGGATGTAAAGGCACTTGGCTATGTTAATTCTAAGCAATTATCATTTCATCATACTCCAAAATTGCAATATGATTTCTTTTATCAAAAGGACCTAAATTGGTATTATAAACCTCAGAATTATATAATTGATAATTTTGTAAAAAAAGAATATGATATCCTTATCAATTTATGTGATAGCAGTATAATCCCTATTAAATATTTGGTAGCAAGTTCAATCGCACATTTCAAGATAGGAATACATGAGGAAAATTATGAAATTTATGATTTGATGATTTCCTTAAAAGATGATAAAAGCATGGAAAAACTCATGCATGAAATTAAACATTATATCAATTTAATAAATAAGTAAATGGATAAAATTAAAGGAACAGGAGTTGCATTAGTCACTCCTTTTAATGAGGATAAATCAGTAGATTACAAAGGATTAGAAAATTTACTTAATCATGTAATTGATGGCGGAATAGATTATTTAGTTTTGATGGGGACAACTGGGGAAAGCGTTACTTTGAGTAAAGGAGAAAAGGTAGCAGTTGTTGACTTTTGCAAGAAGATAAATAATAGTAGAGTTCCTGTTGTTTTGGGAATTGGGGGCAATAATACCATGCAAGTTGTTGAGGATATAAAATCAGCTAACCTTGATGGGATAGATGCAATTTTATCTGTTTCTCCTGCTTATAATAAACCTTCACAAGAAGGAATTTATCAGCACTATAAGATGATATCAGGAAATTGCCCTTTACCTATTATTGTTTATAATGTTCCTGGCAGAACTGCTTCAAATATTAGTGCAGAAACTACTGTAAGACTGGCAAATGATTTTGAAAATATAGTAGCTGTGAAAGAGGCTTCAGGTGATATGGATCAAATAATGAAAATTATTAAAAATAAACCTTCTGATTTTGTGGTGCTTTCAGGAGATGATGGCTTGACTTTGCCTATGATTCACTTGGGTGCAGAGGGAGTTATTTCAGTTATTGGGCAGTCGCATCCTAAGGAATATTCTGATATGGTGTCTTTTGGACTTTCAGGAAATCAAGAAATCGCAAATCAGTTGCATAATAAGTTGTATGATTTTTACGTACCCTTATATGCTGAGGGAAATCCTGTAGGAGTAAAGGCTTGTTTGGAGCTTTTAGGAATTTGTAAAAGTCAAGTGAGATTGCCACTTGTTGAAGCGAGTGATGCAATAAAAAATGAGCTTAAAAGTTTGATGAACTAATGAAAAATCTAATTCTAATAATTATGTCACTATTTACCTTTACTACTACTAATGCGCAAGAATCAATTTATGATATAGAAATCAATGATATTAGCGGGAATCTTATAGATTTAAAACAGTTTAGAGGGAAGCATATCTTATTTGTTAATGTGGCTTCTGAGTGTGGTTTTACACCACAATATGCTGGTTTAGAAGAATTGCATCAGCAGTTTAAAGAGAATTTAGTTGTGATTGGCTTGCCTTGTAATCAATTTGGAGGGCAAGAGCCAGGGACGGAAAAAGAGGTACAGCAGTTTTGTACTAAAAACTTTGGTGTTAGCTTTTTATTGACTGAAAAAATTGAGGTGAAAGGAGAGGGTAAACATCAACTTTATAACTGGTTAACAGATAAAAAGAAAAACGGAAAGTCCAGTTCTTCAGTAAAATGGAATTTTCAAAAATATCTAGTAGATGAAAAAGGAGAGTTTGTCAACTACTTTTACTCCACTACAAAGCCAATGAGTCCAAAAATCACCTCATTACTAAAGCAATAAATTCAAATTATTACAGTTTACTAGATAGAAAAATAATTTAGGAATATCCAATTATACCATTTATCTTTGCCCCATTAAAATTATGATGAGAAAAATATTACAAATATTATTAATTACTTTAGTCTTTACTTCTTGTGGAGGATATCAGAAAGTACTAAAGAGTGATGACTACAACTATAAATACGAAAAAGCAGTTTCCTATTATGAGGCAGAACAATATAATAGGGCAATTCCATTATTTAATGAATTGTCAACTGCTTTAAGAGGGACTTCAAAAATGCAAGAAGTTGCTTATTATTACGCTTATTGTAATTATGTTACTGGAGATAATTTAACTGCAGCTTATCTGTTTAGAAATTTCACTATCAATTACCCAAGCAGTAAGCATACGGAAGAATGTGCTTTTATGGTAGCTCAGTGTTATTATAATGAAACTCCTGTTTATTCTTTGGATGCTACAAATAACTATAAAACAATCAAAGAGTTACAATCTTTTATTGATAGATACCCTGTTAGTGATAGGGTAGAAAAGTGCAATACTCTTATGGATGAGTTGAGGTTTGTGCTTTCAAAAAAAGCGTTTGAAAATGCTAAACAATATTACATTACTGAAAATTATAAATCTGCAATCATTGCTTTGGATAATGTGTTAATTGACTTTCCCTCTTATGACAATAGAGAAGAAGTTCATTTTTTAATTGTAAAATCATCTTACTCATTAGCAATTAACAGTATCAGTAATAAGGTAGAGGAGAGGTTAAAATCTACTCTTGATGCATATTCGCAATTTGAAGATAATTACCCTAAAAGTGAATTTTTAGAAGATTTAAAATCCACACATAATAAAACTTTACAATCATTAACCGAATTAAAAGAAAAGAAAAATGAAATTTAAAAAGACAGGAGCCCATAAATCTACTATTACAAGAAATGTAGATGATTTTGTAGCAAAAACTGACAACATCTTTCAGGCAGTATCAGTTATGGCTAAAAGATCATCACAAGTAAATGAGAAAATGAAGGAAGAATTAATGTCAAAACTTGAAGAATTTGCAATTACACAAGAGCAGTTAGATGAAGTTTTTGAAAATCAAGAGCAAATTGCTGTTTCAAAGTTTTATGAGAGCTTGCCAAAGCCTTGGGCTATTGCAATGAAAGAATTATTGAATGATGAACTTTATATGAGAGATGCAAACGCATCAGAAGATAAAGATTCAAACCCAGATGCTTAAAGGAAAAAAAGTATTATTAGGAGTAACGGCTAGTATTGCAGCTTATAAAACTGCAGAACTAGTTCGTTTATTCAAAAAAGCAGGAGCTTCAGTTCGAGTTATTCAAACTGAGGCTTCTTTGCATTTTGTTGCTCCATTAACGCTTTCTACTTTGTCAGATAATCCTGTCTTATCAAGAATGGTGAATAAGGATACTGAGATGTGGAATAGCCATGTAAAAATTGGTTTATGGGCAGATTTTATGGTGATTGCTCCTTTAACGGCAAGTACTATGGCTAAAATAGCAACAGGGGAGGCGAATAATTTACTTTTAACAACATATCTATCGGCAAAGTGTCAAGTTTATTTTGCTCCGGCAATGGATTTAGATATGTATAAACACCCTTCAACTTCAGAAAATATTGAAAAATTACAGTCATTTGGTAATAAGTTGATTCCATCTGGATTTGGGGAATTAGCAAGTGGCTTAGTAGGTGAAGGTAGAATGGCTGAGCCTTCAGAAATTATCGAACATATTATTTCTGATTTATCTTCAGATTTACCTTTTACGGATAAGAAAATTTTAATTACAGCAGGTCCTACTTATGAAGCTATTGATCCTGTTCGTTTTATAGGGAATCGTTCTTCAGGAAAAATGGGAATAGCACTTGCTTTAGAATGTGCTGATAAAGGTGCAAATGTTGAACTTGTTTTAGGTCCTACTCATTTAGAGTGTAAGCATTCAAATATTAACATTTCAAGAGTAGAATCTGCAAATGAAATGTATAAAGTAGTTTCATCTAAGTTTAAAAATTCTGATATATCAATTTTTGCAGCAGCTGTTTCTGATTATACTTCAAATGAAGTGGCTAAGAATAAAATAAAGAAAATAGGAGATAGCTTAACAATTGACTTATCAAAAACAACTGATATTTTATCTGAGATGGGAAATCGCAAGAAAGACAATCAGTTTGTTGTTGGTTTTGCTTTAGAAATAGAAAATGAATTTGAGAATGCTAAATTAAAGTTGGAAAGAAAAAATCTTGATATGATTGTTTTAAACTCATTAAATAATAAGGGTGCTGGATTTGAACATAATACTAATCAGGTTACAATAATTGATAAGCAAAATAATATCAAGAATTTTGAGTTGAAAGATAAGATAGAAGTGGCAAAAGATATTGTACAACAAATTATTGAATTGAGTTAATGAAAAAAATCATCTTATATTTTCTTGTTATTGGGCTTGCTGTAAATGTAAATGCGCAAGAATTACTTTGTACTATTAGAGTAAACTCATCTCAAGTTCAAACTAGTGATAGAAAGGTGTTTCAGACCATGCAAACAGCTATTTATGAGTTTGTTAATAATAAAAAATGGACAACTACAAATGTGCAGAATGAAGAGCGAATTGAATGCACAATAATGATCAACATTAGTAAACAAATTTCTAATGATGAGTTTGAAGGATCAATTCAAATACAAAGTACTAGACCAATTTTTGGTACTTCATACAAATCAACTTTATTCAATTATTTAGACAATAACTTCAGGTTTAAATATGTTGAATATCAATCTTTAGAGTTTTCTGACGTTACTCATATGTCAAATTTAACCTCAGTCTTGGCTTTCTATGTAAACATTATTTTAGGTTTAGATTATGCGACTTTTTCTGAAGAAGGAGGGAATGAATATTTTAATATAGCTCAAAGAATTGTAAGTAATGCTCAAAACACTCCAGAGCCAGGGTGGAAGGCATTTGAGAGTGATAAAAATAGATATTGGTTAGCAGAGGATTTAATGGATTCAAGGTATAGTGACTTTCATATGTGTATGTACCGATACCATAGATCTGGTTTGGATAAATTAGCTGAAGAACCAGATGATGCTCGATATGAAATTACTGAGTCAATTGAGAGCTTAAAAAGTATTTATAGAAATAATCCCTCTGCATTTATCTTAAAGGTTTTCTTTGATGCAAAATCAGATGAGATAATAAATATTTATTCTGAGGCTTTTCCTAATGAAAAAGCAAGAATTGTTAAAACTCTTGCTGAGATAGACCCAGCAAATTCTTCAGACTATCAAGCTATTACTCAATCTTCAGAAGGAGGAAGATGATAAAAAGTCTGCAGATTAGTAATTATGCTTTATTAAAAAATGTAAGTATAGATTTTACTGATGGGTTTACAGTGGTTTCAGGAGAAACAGGTGCTGGAAAATCTATTATGCTTGATGCTTTATCCTTACTTTTAGGGAAAAGAGTTGAGCGTTTTTCTACTGAAGAAAATACTCCCAAAAGTATTATTGAAGGGATATTTAAAGTTGATAAATCAAAGCAAGGTTTTTTTATTGAAAATGATTTAGATTTTGAAGAAGAAACTCTTGTCAGGAGAGAAATAATTTCAAATGGAAAAAGCAGAGCTTTTATAAATGATACCCCAGTTTTGTTAAATGTTTTAACTGCTTTTGGTAAGCAAATTATTGAAATCCATGCTCAGCACCAATCCGTTCTACTAAAAGAGGAATCAGCTCAATTTATTTTGCTTGATGAACTTGCTAAATCAGAAAAAGAACTAGAAAAATACCGTTATGAATTACAAAAATATAGTGAACTAAAATTAGAGTTAAATCTGATTAAAAAATCTGGAAGTTTATCAGAGTCAGAATTAGAGTTTTTAAATTTTCAATTAGATGAATTGACTGCTACAAACTTAGTAGCTGATGAAAAAGAGGAGCTTGAAAAGCAGATTTTACTTTTGGAAAATGTTGATGGTATTGCAAATGTAATTTCAGAAAGTGAACAGTTGTTAGGTTCTGAGCAAGGAGTTTTTTCTGAGTTAGTAGCAATAAAAAAGTCTTTACAAGCTTTTGATTCTTTTGATGATTTGCTAGAAAGAATTGAGAGTGTTTTAATTGAGTTAAATGATATAAATGCTGAGTTGCTAGACATTAATAGTAAGTTAGAATCTGATCCTCAACAATTGCAAGTTTGCAATAACCGTTTGGATACTATTAACAATATATTGCAAAAACACAGGAAACAATTTATTGTAGAGTTAATTGATTTAAAAGATGAGATTGAGCAGAAAATTCAAATCTCAACATCATTTGATGAGCAAATTTTAGTTAAGAAAGACGCAATTGAAAAGCAATATAAAGTACTTAAAGATTCTGCTGACATACTTGACGTGAGCAGAAGGAAAGTTCTTCCTAACTTAAACTCTAAAATTGAAAAGCATTTAAAGAATTTGGGAATGCCCTATGCTCAATTTGAGGTAAGTTTATATAAAACTGACAACTTTCATCAATTTGGAAATACAACAATTACATTCTTGTTTTCTGCTAATAAAGGGAGTGCAATGCAGGCGGTTTCTAAAGTCGCTTCAGGTGGGGAGTTATCGAGATTAATGCTCGCAATTAAATACCTTACAGCTGAATCATCTAAAGTTAATGCCTTGGTTTTTGATGAAATTGATACGGGTGTAAGTGGCGAAATTGCCTCCTTAATGGGAGATATGATGCGAGAGATTAGTAGCAAAAATCAATTGATAGCAATTTCTCATTTACCACAGATTGCTTCAAAGGCAAAGGTTCATCTTAAAGTAGTGAAAAAGGTAAAGTCTGGAACAACTATTTCAGATGTTAAAGTGCTAAATAATGAGCAAAGGGTAGAAGAGATTGCAAAACTATTGAGCGGAAAAGAAATAACTAATGCAGCATTTGAAAATGCTAAGGTATTATTAAATCAATAATATTATATTTGCAGAATAAATTTAAGAAATGCCAAACAATATACTAAAAGGAAAGAGAGGGATTATTTTTGGTGCACTTGATGAAAAATCAATTGCATGGAAAGTTGCAGAACATGCTCATGCTGAAGGGGCTGAGATAGTTTTAACAAATGCGCCTATTGCATTAAGAATGGGTACAATTGACAAGTTAGCTGAGCAGATTGGAGCTAAAGTTATCTCAGCTGACGCAACTTCAATGGAGGATTTAAAAGCATTGTATGAAGGCGCTATGGAAGAGTTAGGAGGAAAGATTGACTTTGTATTGCATTCTATTGGTATGTCGGTAAATGTACGAAAAGGAAAGGCTTATTACGAACAAAATCATGATTGGACAATGAAAGGTTATGATGTTTCTGCTTTGTCATTTCATAAAACTATGCAAGCTGCTTGGGAGTTAGATGCACTTAGTGAGTGGGGTTCAGTTGTTGGGCTTTCTTATATTGCTGCTCAAAGAGTTTTCCATACTTACAATGACATGGCAGATAATAAAGCTGTATTAGAATCTATTGCAAGAAGTTTTGGATATCACTATGGATTAAGAAGAAATGTAAGAGTGAATACTATTTCTCAGTCGCCAACTGATACTACAGCAGGAAGTGGTGTGGCTGGTTTTGATGGTTTTTATAGGTTTGCAAATGATTTATCTCCATTAGGAAATGCCTCAGCTGAAGAATGTGCGGATTACTGTATTTCAATGTTCTCTGATTATACTAGGAAGGTAACTATGCAAAACCTTTTTCATGATGGAGGATTTTCATTTACAGGAATGAGTGAAACAGCAATGGACACTTACATGAAAGTAATGGAAGACGAGAAGAAAGCAAAGTAATATGCTTTATAAAATAGTGTATTTTATTTTCCAGCTTTTTCCTAGTTTGAAAAAGTGGTTTTGGAAAAAATGGTACACTGTTTTGGCAAATAAAGCTGATGATCCTGATTTAAGGTTCATGAATTATGGCTACTTTAGTGAAAAACTAGCTTTAACTTTAAATGATGAAGATGAGAAGGATAGATATTCAATTCAATTGTATCATCATGTGGTTTCTCAAATTGATTTGACAGGACTAAAGGTTTTAGAAGTGGGTTCTGGTAGAGGTGGTGGATCATCATATATTTCTAGGTATCTTAATGTGAAGGAAATGATAGGGGTTGATATTTCACCTACAGCTGTGGATTTGTGCAATAAAACTTACAACATTAATAATCTAACTTTTCAAGTTGGTGATTCTGAAAAGCTACCTTTTGATAGTAATACTTTTGATGCTGTTATTAATATTGAATCTTCACATTGCTATGCTTCAATGGATAATTTTTTATTGGAAGTAAAGCGAGTGTTAAAACCTGGAGGCTCTTTTCTTTTTTGTGATTTAAGAAGAAAGGAATATTTAGATGAAATGTTAGAATCTCTCAATTCAAACGGGTTTAATATTATTGAAAAACAGGATATAACCCCTAATATTATTGAAGCTTCAATAAAAATGACAGATGATCGTAAAAAGGCTATCAAAAATTTACAAGTTGAAGGTTGGTTCAAAAAAATATTAGAATCTTTTGCAGCTACTGATGGAAGTAAGGTGCATCAATCTTTCAAGGATGGTTACATGAAATATTATAGTATTTATTGTCAAGTAGATAAATAAATAATAAAAGGAAGCTTAAGTCTTCCTTTTTTTTATTTTTGGCTTCATGAATAAGCCAATTTGTTTATGGTCCTGCCCAAGAAATGTTTCAACAGCACTTATGTATGCTTTTGCACAAAGAGAGGATACTCAAGTTTTTGATGAACCTTTGTATGCTCATTATCTCAAAGTAAGTGGTGCAATACACCCTGGAAGAGAGAAAGTACTGCAAGCTTTAGAAAATGATGGAGACAAGGTGGTTTATGAGGTGATTCTTCAAAAAAGTGAAAAACTAATATTTCATAAACTAATGACTCACTTTTTATTAGGAATTGATACTGAATTCTTATCAGAAGTTGTTAATATTATTTTCATTAGGAATCCTGAGGAAATTATTACCTCTTACTCTAAAGTAATCCCAAACCCTAGTATGAATGATATTGGTGTAAAACAACAATATGAGTTGTTTTTATATTTAGAAAGAAGAGGGATAGAGCCTATAGTTTTAGACTCAAAATATTTACTTAAAAATCCTGAATTGATGTTGAGTAAATTATGTAAGATTTTAGATGTTTCATTTGATGAAAAAATGTTGGAATGGAAAAAGGGGGCAAGAAAAGAAGATGGTGTTTGGGCTAAATATTGGTATAAAAACATCCATAATTCTACTGGGTTTTTACCTTATGCTAAAAAAGCAATCACACTAACAGGTAGTAATGCAGAACTGGCTGAAGAGTGTTTACCTTATTATAAATTTTTAACTGCTAAATCAATACAATTATGATACAACAATTTGACACTAGAAATAAAGATATAAAAGTATGGATTAATGGAGAGTTACTGCATAGAGATCAAGCAAAAATTTCTGTATTTGATAGTGCAGTTCAAGGCGGTGATGCTGTTTGGGAAGGAGTGAGGATATATAATGGTAGAATCTTTTGTTTTGAAAAGCATTTAAACAGATTAATGGAATCGGCAAAAAGCATGGATTTTTCCAATGTTCCTTCTGTAGAGGAAGTGAAGAATGCGGTTTTTTCTACTTTAAAAGCCAATGGTATGAAGGACGATACACATATCCGATTAACATTAACAAGAGGGGAGAAGATAACTTCTGGAATGAACCCTAAATTGAATCAGTTTGGTTGCACTTTAATTGTTTTAGCTGAGTGGAAATCATCTATATTTTATGGTAAGGAATTACGCTTAGTCACTTCTAATATCAGAAGAAACTCACCACTTTGTTTGGATTCAAAAATCCATCATGCTAACCTAATAAATAATATACTTGCTAAGATAGAAGCCAATTATGCAGGAGCTGATGATGCACTAATGTTGGATTTAGATGGTTTTGTTGCTGAAACTAGTGCTACTAATATATTCATGATTAAAAATGGACTTGTAATTACTCCTTTCCCAAAGGCATGTTTACCAGGAATTACTAGAAGCTTGATTATTGAGATTTGTAAAAACAATAATATTCCTATTGTAGAGCAAGATATTTCGGTAACTGAACTGTATAATGCTGATGAAGTATTTACAACTGGAACTATGGGTGAATTAGCTAGAGTAAATGAAATAGATAATAGAAAGATAGAAAATAAGGGAGGAGTGTTAATGCAACTCCAATCCTTATTTAGAAAATTGACAGAAGTAGAAGGAGAGAAATTACCCTTTTAATTTATCTTTTTTTTGTTTTCCTTTAGGTTTCGTTATTTTCATTTCTAAAGCTGACTTATCTTTATTCAGACTTACTTTAATAGCATCTCCCTCTTTTATCTGGGCACTAATTATTTCTTCTGATAATGGATCTTCAAAATATTTCTGAATAGCACGCTTTAAAGGTCTAGCACCAAATTTAGCATCAAAGCCTTTATCAGAAATAAAGTCTTTAGCTTCTTTTGATATTTTAACGCTATAACCTAGGGTAGAAATACGCTTGAGGAGACTGTCCATTTCAATATCAATAATTTTATTGATATCCTCTTTATCTAAACTATTAAACACAATCACATCATCAATTCTATTTAAGAACTCAGGAGAAAAAGCTCTTTTTAAAGCTTTTTCAATTACACCTTTAGAGTGAGAAGCCATATTATCCTTTTTAGCAGATGTATTGAAACCAATTCCTTGTCCAAAATCTTTTAACTGTCTTGCACCTATATTAGATGTCATAATTATAATAGTGTTCTTGAAACTAATTTTTCTTCCCAAACTATCTGTCATTTGCCCATCATCTAAGGCTTGAAGAAGAATGTTAAATACATCAGGATGAGCTTTTTCAATTTCATCTAAAAGAATAACTGAATATGGCTTTCTTCTAACTTGTTCTGTTAGCTGGCCTCCTTCTTCATACCCTACATATCCAGGAGGAGCACCAACTAATCTACTTACTGCAAATTTTTCCATGTACTCGCTCATATCTAATCTGATAAGTGCATCTTGAGAATCAAACATTTCTTCAGAAAGTGCTTTTGTAAGTTGTGTTTTTCCAACACCAGTTGGGCCTAGAAAGATAAACGAACCAATAGGCTTGCTCGGGTCTTTTAATCCAACTCTATTTCTTCTTATAGCTTTTACAACCTTTTCAACAGCTTCATTTTGTCCGATAATTTTCCTTTTGATATTATCAGTCATTGATGAAAGCTTCTTTCTTTCTTGAGATGCAACTCTGTTTACAGGTATTCCAGTCATAATTGAAACTACATCAGCTACATTTTCTTCTGATACAGTTTCCTTGTTAGCTTTTAATTCCTTTTCCCAGATATCTTGTGCGTGTTCTAATTGAGATTGTATTTTCTTCTCACTATCTCTAAGCTCGGCTGCAATTTCAAATTTTTGTTTTTTAATTGCGACTTTTTTCTTAGTTGTAATGTCAGAAAGTTGTTTTTCAATATTAGTTATGTTTTGAGGAACCTCAATATTAGTGATATGAACTCTTGATCCAGCTTCATCTAAAGCATCAATCGCTTTGTCCGGTAAAAATCTGTCATTCATGTACCTGTCAGTTAAAATAACACATGCTTTTATCGCATCCTCAGTATATTCTACATTATGATGTTCTTCATATTTTATCTTTATATTTGTAAGTATCTCAATCGTTTCATCAATTGTAGTGGGGTTTACAATTACCTTTTGAAACCTTCTTTCTAAAGCACCATCTTTCTCAATATGTTGTCTGAATTCATCTAATGTTGTTGCGCCAATGCATTGCAGTTCTCCTCTAGCTAATGCAGGCTTAAACATATTAGAGGCATCTAATGATCCAGAGGCCCCTCCAGCTCCAACTAATGTATGAATCTCATCAATAAACAGAATGATATCAGGGTTTTTTTCTAATTCAGAAATAATTCCTTTCATTCTTTCTTCAAATTGTCCTCTGTATTTTGTCCCTGCAACTAATGCTGCTAAATCTAGCATTACTATTCTTTTTCCGAATAATACTCTAGAAACTTTCTTCTGAACTATTCTTAAAGCTAATCCTTCTGCAATTGCTGATTTTCCAACTCCAGGTTCCCCAACTAAAATAGGGTTGTTCTTTTTTCTTCTACTAAGTATTTGAGAAACTCTCTCAATTTCTTTATGCCTTCCAACAATAGGATCTAATTTCCCGTCCTTAGCATATTGAGATAAGTCTCTGCCAAAATCATCTAAAACGGGAGTATTACTTTTTGATGTTGGTTTTGATTTCTCTGTTTTAGAAGGCCCAAAAATATCATCATCATTTTCTTCATCATCCATATCATCATCTAAACTAAGAGTAATGTTGTTGTCAGTTTGTTTTTCGTATTCATCAAGGATTATTTCATAGTTAATATGAAGATGCTTAAAGGAAATAGTTACAATATTATTAGCGTCAAGTAAAATTGCAAGTAAAACATGAATTGTTTTGATTTCATTATCACCTAAATTTTTCTGTTCCATTATTGATTTTTTGAGTATTCTTTCAGTTTGTTTTTTGAATTCAATACTATCTTTATCAACATTTGTTCTGCTATCTCTTTTTGTGATATTACTTTCGATAATTACACGCAAGTCTTTTGGATCAATTGCAAGTCCTTCTAGCACTCTAATTGCCGTACCCTCACCTTCCCTGAGTATACCCAAAAAAAGGTGTTCAATCCCAATGCTTTCATCTCCCAATCTAAGAACCTCCTCTCTTACATAAGTAAAAACATCTTTCATTCTGTTTGAAAATCCTGTGTTCATAATTTTACTATTTTTTAGTCATTAAAAATCTTTTGCAAGATACCTACTAAAATTGCTCTTACAACAAGTGATAGAGTTCATTTTTTTTAACAAAAATTGTTCATAACTCACATGCTATTTTTCATTCAATTTACTTCTATAAAATACGTAAATTTCTTTTATTTGTTACCTTAACGAAAATAAATAAATATATGTCATTAGGCGAAAAAATTATTCCTATCAATATTGAGGAGGAAATGAAATCAAAATACATTGATTACTCAATGTCAGTTATTGTTTCAAGAGCTTTACCAGATGTTAGAGATGGGTTAAAACCAGTACACAGAAGGGTTTTATTCGGAATGCATGAGTTAGGCATTAAGTCTAACACAGCATATAAGAAATCAGCAAGAATTGTAGGGGAGGTGCTTGGTAAGTTTCATCCGCATGGTGATACTTCCGTATATGATGCAATGGTGCGTATGGCTCAGCCTTGGAGTTTGAGGTATATGTTGGTTGACGGTCAAGGGAATTTTGGATCTATTGATGGAGATAATCCTGCTGCAATGCGTTATACTGAGGCTAGAATGCGTAGAACAGCAGAAGATATGCTGTTAGATATTGATAAAGAAACAATTGATTGGAACTTAAACTTTGATGACACTTTAAAAGAGCCATCTGTTTTACCTTCAAGATTACCTAGCTTGCTTTTAAACGGAACAACTGGTATTGCAGTTGGTATGGCTACAAATATGCCACCACACAATCTTACAGAGGTTGTAAATGGTACATTGGCATACATTGAGAGAAGAGGTGATTTAGAGGTTGCTGATTTAATGGAATATGTAAAGGCACCTGATTTCCCAACTGGAGGTACAATTTACGGTTATGATGGTGTGCGTGCTGCTTTTGAAACGGGTAGGGGTCGTATTGTAATGAGAGGAAAAGTTAGATTTGATGAATCGGGAACTAGAGAGCAAATCATAGTAGATGAGATTCCTTATATGGTGAATAAAGCTAATATGATTAAGCAAACTGCTGATTTGGTTAATTCTAAGAAATTAGATGGTATTGCTGATATTAGAGATGAGTCTGATAGAAATGGAATGCGTATTGTTTATGATTTAAAACGTGATGCTATTCCAAATATTGTACTAAACAAATTGTACAAGTACACTGCTTTACAGTCTTCATTTTCAGTTAATAACATTGCATTGGTAAAGGGTAGGCCAGAGCTTTTAAACTTAAAACAATTAATTGGGCATTTTGTTGATCACAGACATGAAGTATTAATTAGAAAAACAAAATATGAATTAGCTGCTGCTGAGAAAAGAGCTCATATTTTAGAAGGTTTACTTATTGCTTTGGATAATTTGGATGCAGTAATTAAATTAATCCGTTCTTCAAGAACTCCTGAAGATGCAAGAAATGGTTTGATTTCAAACTTTAAATTATCAGAATTACAAGCAAGAGCAATTCTTGACTTAAGGTTACAAAAACTTACGGGTCTTGAAATGGATAAGATTAAAGCTGAACATGCTGAAATCATGGAAAAAATTAAGCAGTTAAACTTAATTTTATCTGATGAAGATTTAAGGTATACTATGCTTTCAGATGATTTGAAAGAAGTAAAAGAAAAGTATGGTGATGCAAGAAGATCAAATATTGAATATTCTGCATCAGAAGTAAGTATTGAAGATATGATACCAAATGAGGAGGTGTTAATTACAATTTCTCATTTAGGATATATTAAAAGAACATCTTTAAGTGAGTTTAGATCTCAAAATAGAGGAGGGGTTGGAAGTAGAGGTGCTACCACTAGAGATGAAGATTTTGTTGAAGAAATGATTATGGCGAACAATCATGATTACATGTTATTCTTTACTGAACAGGGTAGATGTTTCTGGTTAAAAGTTTACGAAATTCCTGAAGGAGGTAAAACAGCTAAAGGTAGAGCTATTCAAAATATGATTAACTTACCAAAGGATGATAAAGTTATGGCTTATGTAACTACTAAAGACTTGAAGGATGAAGAGTATATTAACTCACACTATATAGTAATGTGTACTAAGAAAGGTGTGGTTAAAAAGACATCTTTAGAGCAGTATTCTCGCCCTAGAACAAATGGAATTAATGCAATTACTATCCGTGAAGGAGATCAATTATTAGAAGCTAAAATGACTACAGGTTCTTCTCAAATTATGATGGCAGTTAAATCTGGTAAATCTATCCGATTTGAAGAGGAAAAAGTAAGATCAATGGGTAGAACTGCAGCAGGGGTAAGGGGAATAAGACTTGCGGATGATAATGATGAAGTTATTGGTATGATTTGTATTGATGATTTAGAATCATCAGTATTAGTTGTATCTGACAATGGATACGGAAAACGCTCTGCAGTTGAGGATTATAGGATTACAAATAGAGGAGGTAAGGGAGTGAAAACAATTAACATTACTGAGAAAACTGGTAACTTAATTGCTCTTAAAAATGTGACTGATGCTGATGATTTAATGGTAATCAATAAATCAGGAATTACAATTAGAATAGGTGTTGATACTTTAAGAGTAATGGGTAGAGCAACTCAAGGTGTTAAGATTATCAGACTTAGAGATGAAGATAAAATTGCATCTGTAGCTAAAGTTTCAAAATTTGAAGATGAAGAAGAAGTTTTGTTAGATGAAGAAGGAAATGTAATTGAAACTCCTGAAGTTATTGAAGGAGAAGAAACTGATTCAAGTGATGCTACTAATGAAGATAATTCAAATGAAAATAATGAAAAATAAAATGAAGAAAACTAATTTATTTATAGGGTTATTCTTATCAGTTTCAAACTTATTTGCTCAAGAAATAACTGAACCAACTTTAATTAAAGAGGCAAGTGCAAATCCTATGGATATTCCTTATGAAAAATGGGAAATGCCAAATGGTTTAACTGTACTGATACATGAAGATCATTCTGATCCTATTGTTCAAGTACATGTTACTTATCATGTTGGGAGTAATAGAGAAACTGCTGGTAAATCTGGGTTTGCACATTTTTTTGAACACATGTTGTTTCAGGGTTCTGAAAATGTTGCTGATGAAAGACATTTTAAGATTGTAAGTGATGCTGGTGGTGATATGAATGGCAATACTACTTATGATAGAACGGTTTATTTTCAAACTGTACCTTCAAACTATTTAGAAACGGCACTTTGGCTTGAAGCTGATAGAATGGGGTTTTTCTTAGATGCAGTTTCACAAGAAAAATTTGAGAACCAAAGAGATGCGGTTACTAATGAGAAGTATCAAAACCAAATTAGTAGAGCTTATGGAATGAGTGGAGAAATTTTAGGCCAAAATCTTTATCCGCCTTCTCATCCTTATAATTGGCCAGTTATTGGTTATGTTGATGATTTAGACAGAGCAACTCTTGATGATTTGAAAGATTTCTACTTAAAATGGTACGGACCAAATAATGCATATTTAACTATTAGTGGTGATGTTACTTCTGAGGAGGTAGTTCCGTTATTGGAAAAATATTTTGGATCTATTAATAGAGGTGCTTATGTAAAAAGACAAAGACCAAATGTTCCAAGGCTATCATCTGATTTATATTGCGGATATACCGACCCGAATGTTTGGATGCCAATGACAGATATGGTATTTCCTACAGTACCTATTTATCATAAAGATGAGGCTGCACTTGATATGTTAGCAGCATTAATGGGGGATGGAAATAATTCTATTTTTTATAAAAACTTTGTAAAATCTGAGGATGCAATTCAAGTTGGAGTTTATAATAGTTGTCGTGAAATTGCTGGAGAATTCCATTTCCAGATTATTTCTTTTAATCCAGGTATGGATTTTTACGAAAACCCTGGTATATTCTTTAATGGTGTTGAAGGAAAAATCAGATCAACTTTAGATGAATTTATTGAAAAAGGGTTTACTGATGCTGAACTAGCTATGGTTAAGAATGAAATAGTTTCTCAAACTATTGATTTCAAAACCTCAGTAAGTATGAAATCAACTATGATATCAAGATGGGAGTGGTTAGGTAAAGGAAATTATAACATGTCATCAGAAGTAAAGAGATATACTGATGTAACTAGAGAGGATGTAATTAGAGTTTATAATAAATACATTAAAAACAGAAAAGCAGTTATTTCTACAGTAAAACCTAAAAATCCTTTTGCAACAACAAAAGATTCTTTAGTTTCATTTAATCCTAATGCTAACTTAATTCTATCTGAAGATTTAAGTGCTCCAGACTATACTTATATAAAAGGTGAAGATGATTTTGACAGAAGCATACAGCCAATTGCAGGTAATTCTAAGGCACCAACTGTTCCAGAATATTACAATGCAACTTTAAGTAATGGAATTGATATTATTGGGACTGAATCTTCAGAAGTCCCTAAAGTTTATTTAAGACTTACAATTGGAGGTGGAGCTTTAGTTGAAGATGGAAAAAGGGTAGGGCTTGCTGATTTTACAGCTGAAATGATGAATGAAAGTACTCTTGATAAAACTACTGAACAAATGAGTGTTGCTTTAAGAACTCTTGGTAGTTCTATTAGATTTTCCTCTGATGATGAAGCTACTTATATGTATATTGAATCTTTAACTAAAAACTTAGATGCTACATTAAAATTGACGGAAGAAAAACTTTTGAAACCAGCTTTTAATGATGAAGATTTTAAAAGAATACAAAAGCAGTATATAGAGTCAATTGAAGCGGGAAATAAAAATGCTCAAAACCTTGCTAGTGAAGCTTATTCTAAACAATTATTTGGAGATACTCCATTTGGAAGATCAGCAACAAAAAAGACAATTAAGAAGATAAAAACTAAGAATTTAAGTGAATACTACTCTAGTTTCTATACTCCTAAAACAACTTCAGTAATTGTTGTTGGTGATATTTCAAAAGAGGAATTATTACCTAAATTATCATTCTTGGCAAACTGGAAAGGAGAGGAGCTTAATTTACCAAAAGCTAGTGATTTTGAATTTCCTTCAGAAGAACAAACTCAAATTTATCTAATTGATAAGGAAGGTGCTTCACAATCTGTTATTTTTATGGGACACAAATCTGATTTATATGATGTAGCTAGTGATCATTATAAATCAAAAATTGTAAACTACCCATTAGGTGGAGGTGCTAGTGGAAGATTATTCCTAAATTTAAGAGAAGATAAAGGATATACTTATGGAGTTTATTCATTTTTTAACGCTTCAAAATATACTGGTGCATTTACAATTTTTAGTAGCGTAAAAACTTCAGCAACTGATAGTGCTTTAATTGAAATATTTAATGAGGTAAATGACATTACAACTAATGGAATTACTGAAGAGGAAATTGCATCAACTAAAAGCTCAATGCTAAATAGTGAGGCGCTTAAATATGAAACTCCAGGGAAAAAGTTAGGATTTTTGAATAAGATGTTAAAATACAATTTGGATGAAAGTTTTATTACTGACCAAGTTGAAGTACTAAACAATATCAGTAAAGCAGAATTAGATGCTTTAGCAAAAGCAAAAATCCATACAGATAAAATGACAATTGTTATTGTTGGAAACTCCTACCTAATTAAAAAGAAATTAGAAAATTTAGGAACTGGAAAAGATGGAATGAAGTTTAATTTTAAAGTAACAGAAATAAAAAAATAAAATGCAAAAAACACTTTTAACACTAGCAATAGTAGCAATTTCAGTAGTAACATTTGCACAAAAGCACAATATTGTAAATGCATCCATTGCATTAAGAAATGAAAATTTTGTTGAGGCAAAACAATATATTGATGAAGCGTATAAAAATGAAAGCACATCAAATGAAGCTAAGATGTGGAATTACCGTTCAAAGATTTATTTAGAGATTGCAAAGCAACATAAGGAATTAGATTCTGAAGCTATTTTTAAAGCTACAGTGGCACATTTAAAATGTATGCAAAAAGATAAAAAGGGCAGAGTGATTGTGAAAAAATGGACTGCAGAAGAAGATGTTCTATCTGGTTTAGTTAATTGTGGCTATTTACTTTTTAATGCTGCTATTGACAGTTATAATACAGAGGACTACAAAGCTTCATTAAAGTATTACACTACTATATTTGATATAATCCCTTATGATTCTGAGGACCAGTTAAAAAGAGGAAATATTACTAAAGAAACAATCCTGTTTAACTCTTTCTTTTCTTCTAATAAAATGAAAGATAATGCAAAATCAAAAGAGTTATTGCAAGAGTTAATTGATATTAACTTTAATGAGCCTGCAATTTTCATTCACATGAGTAATATTTATATGGATGAAGGAAATTCTGATAAAGCATTAGAATATTTAGCATTAGGAAGAGAAATGTTTGAAATGGATCAAGGCTTGGTTAATACAGAAATTAACTTATACATACAGTTAGGAAGAACTTCAGAGCTAATAGGTAAGCTAGGAGAGGCCTTGAAATTAGATCCTGAGAATGAATTATTACTATTTAATAGAGGAACTATTTACGATCAGCAAGGAGATTTTATAAATGCAGAAGCTGATTATAAATCATCATTAGCAATAAATCCTGATGCTTTTGGAACGAATTATAATTTGGGTGCTTTATATTTTAATACTGCTATTGAGCAAAATAATAAAGCTAATGCAACTTCTAATAATTCAACTCATAAAAAACTTAAAAGTAAAGCAGATACTTTGTTCGCAAAAGCTTTACCATTTTTAGAAAAAGCATATGCAATTGATTCTAAAGATAAAAACACTTTATTGTCACTTAAACAATTATATTATATGAATGGGGATTATGCAAAATCATCTGAAATGAAAAAAACAATAGAAGACTTAAAATAAGTTAAATAATAGGTGGGAGAGAAATATTCCCATTTATTTAAATATAATAATTTAACATAATATTAATTATAAGACAAAAGGAGTTATTCGTTTATATCTAGTAACTATAAAATATTAAGATTTTGAAACTACTATATAATCTACTCCTCTATAATTAAATCCTTTTGAGATTTCAGTATTTAATAAGAGTTTAGCAATTGGTGCTGAATTTGAAATGCAGTAAATAGTTTTACTGTTAATTGCAATTTTTCCAAAAGGAATTGAAATAAGAAAAACTTCAGTTTCAGTAATAATCAAATCAGCTTTGTTTTCTTGTAAGTCCTGTATAAATTGCTGTGCTTTTAAAATTTCAGTTTCTAACTTTCTAATTTCAATCTGAGCCATTTCTCGGCTAGTTTCAAATTTATCTCCTGCACTGCTTTTTGTTTCAGAATTACGGGATATAATTGCTGATTCTAAATTTTGATTTAAGAATTTTAATTTGTTGTTTAACTGACTTAACAGCTCAGATATTACATCCAACTTTTGCAACATTCTTATTTCTTCCTTAAATTAACTCCTTTATCACCTCTTGATTTTGGCCTTTTGTATTTTCTAGCCCTAGCTTTACGCCATTGATCTCTATCATTAACTTGTTGATTTTTTTCACTTTTTTCATGAAATCCAGAGTTTTCTCTTTCAACTTTCTTAATATTTCTGAAAATATTTTTACCATTGGCCCTATGTTCTTCAGTAGTTAATTGTTGCGTAATTTCAACTTTTTCAGGGATTTCTCTTAGTGGAATTTCAATCCCCATTAATCTCTCAATATTATTTTTGTAATATTCTTCTTTTTCAGTGAAGAATAATATTGATTTTCCTTCTTCCTCAGCCCTTCCAGTTCTACCAATTCTGTGCATGTAATTCTCAGCAAAAGTTGGTGTGTCAAAATTAATTACATGAGATATTTTATCTAAATCTAATCCTCTGGCAATAATATCAGTAGCTATTAATATCCTAACTTTTCCTTCATCATATTGGTTAATAGACTTAAACCTATAATTCTGTGATTTATTAGAGTGAATTACTGCTAACTCAGAAAGATAGAATTCTGAAATTGCCTCATACAACCTATCAGCAATTTTCTTGCTTGACACGAAAACTAACACCTTTTTCATCTCATCTTTATCAGCTAATAAATTTACTAATAGATTCTCCTTAGTGTAATAATTTGGGACAGCATATTTAGTTTGGAAAATATTATCAAGTGGTGTACCACTCAAAGCAATTTGTACTTTTTCAGGTTTACTAAAAAAACTATCAATCAACTCCGACACATCCTCAGTCATAGTTGCTGAGAACATAATATTTTGTTTTTTGTTTGGTAAAAGCTCAAATATATTTGTAAGTTGATATCTGAAACCTAAATCTAGCATTACATCAACTTCATCAATTACAACTTTTTTGATTCCTTTTAATTGTAAAGCCCTGCAGAGCGCTAAATCATATAATCTACCAGGAGTAGCAACAACAATATCAGCACCTTCTTGTAGCCCGATCTTCTGTGTATTCATGTTAGTCCCTCCATAAACCCCTACAATTCTGCAATCAATGTATTCAGTTAATTCTTTTAGCGTTTCAACTACTTGAGCAACAAGTTCCCTTGTAGGTACTAAAATCAATATTCTAGGATTATTCTGATTAGAATAACTTAATTCTTGAAGCAAAGGCAAACAATAAGCAATAGTTTTTCCAGTTCCAGTTTGTGCAATTCCTACTAAGTCCTTCCCTCCTAGTATTTTAGAAAAAGTTTCTTCCTGTATAGGAGTTTGTTTCTCAAAACCTAAATCATCAATTGCATTTCGTAATTGTTTATTAAGATTTACTTCTGCAAATTTACTCATAGTCTATTGTTGTTTTTCATCTAATTCCATCCATCTCATTTCTTTTTCGTCAATCAGATTGATTATTTCCCCTAGTCTTTCACTAGTAATCATCATTAAATCCATATCTATATTAGGATTTTGAATGATGGCTTCAAGTTCTTTTCTCTCTGCTTCTAATTTTTCTAAATCTATCTCCAAATTATCATATTCAAACTTTTCGTTAAAAGTAAGTTTTTTTCTTATTGATTTTACCTTTGTATTTTCTTTTTCAAGATGCTGAATCTTTTTAAATTCTTTTTCCTCTTGTATTTGTTTTTCTCTGTATTCTGAATAAGTGCAATAATGATCTTCTATTATTCCTTTTCCTTTAAAAACAAACAAATGCTCAGTAAGTTTATCCATAAAGAATCTGTCATGAGATACTAAAATCAAACATCCTTTGTATTGCAAGAGGAATTCTTCAAGCTTTGTTAATGTCAGCAAATCAAGGTCATTTGTTGGCTCATCAAGTATTAAGAAGTTCGGATTTTTCATTAAAACAGTAAGTAAATGAAGTCTTCTTTTTTCTCCACCACTTAATCGTTTTACTTCAGTAAATTGCATTTCTGGAGTAAACATAAAATGCTCTAAAAGTTGTGATGCACTCACCTTTCTTTTGTCTGACATTACAATAAATTCTGCAATATCTTTAAGTACAGCTATTACTCTTCTATCTTCATCTACACCATAACTTCCTTGAGTAAAATAACCATAATTTATTGTAGCTCCTAGCTTTATTTTTCCACCATCTAGTTTTTCTTTTCCTGTAATAATATTTAAAAAAGTAGATTTTCCAACACCATTTTTCCCTAAGATTCCTATTCTTTCTCCTTTTTTAAAAGTGTAATCAAAACCATCAAGTATGGTTAAATTTTCGTAAGTTTTTTTGATGTTCTTAAGCTCAAGAATTTTTCCCCCTATCCTATCCATTTTCACATCAATATTCAGTTCTTGTTTTACTCTTTTTGATGTAGCTTTTTTCTTAATTACATTAAAGTTATCTATTCTTGCTTTTGATTTTGTTCCTCTAGCTTTTGGTTGCCTTCTTATCCATTCCAACTCCTTTTTCATGAGTTTTTGAGCCTTTGCAACTTCTACATCAAAATTATTTTCCCTTTCAGCTTTTTTTTCTAAAAAATAAGAGAAATTTCCTTTATGATGATATAAGTTACCTCCTTCTAGTTCAATGATATGATTACATACTCTTTCAAGAAAATACCTATCATGTGTTACCATTAGAAGTGTAATTTTTTCTTGCTGTAAATATCTTTCTAGCCACTCAATCATTGATATATCTAGATGATTAGTTGGCTCATCTAACAAAAGGATATCAGCATTTTCTAATAATAGCAGTGCTAATGACAATCTTTTTTTCTGACCACCTGATAATTCGCATACTTTTTGTTCAAAGTTTGAGATGTTAAATTTGGAAAGTATTTGTTTGCTCCTTCTTTGATAATCCCAAGCGTTTTCTTGCTCCATTTTAGCAGTTAAATCTTCAAGTATTTTTTGAGATTGTGTGCTATTTTCTTTACTATGCAAATCAACTGCCTTTTCATAGTCAGTAACTAGTATGCTTATCTTGTTATGCTTACTATTTATCAGTTCATTTATTGTAAGGTTATCTTCAAAAATAGCATCTTGTTGAAGGTAGGAAACTTTACATTTATTCCTAAAAATTACTTCACCTTCATCAGCATTATCTATTCCTGCAATAATTTTTAACATTGTCGATTTACCAGTACCATTACTTGCAATTAAAGCCACCTTATCTCCTTGCGCTAAACCGAAACTTAATCCTTCAAAAAGAATTCGTTCTCCAAAATTTTTACCTAGATTTTCTACAGCTAATAAATTCATATTGCACTATTTTTTCCTGCTAAGTAACCAGTTGTCCAAGCAGCTTGAAAATTAAACCCTCCAGTAACTCCATCAATATTTAAAATTTCACCTGCAAAATAAACTCCTTTATGTAATTTACTTTCCATAGTATTCATATTTACATCAGATAAATTAATTCCACCACAACTTACAAATTCCTCCTTAAAAGTAGTTTTTCCTCTAACTTCAAACGCATCATTTATAAGAGTATTAATCAATCTGTTTTTGTTCTTTTTTGTCAGTTCTCCCCATATTTGAGAATCAGAGATTTCTAGCTTGTCTAAAATAAACTTCCATAATCTTTTTGGAACATCAAAAGGATTGTGTTTGTGCATTAATTTTCTGCTTGCAGTTATTGTAGAAAACTGTACCCTTAGTTCTTCTTCATTTTTTGCTAACCAGTTCACTCCTACTTTAAAGTTGTAATTTCTTTTAGCTAGGTCCTCTGCTCCCCAGGAAGAAAGCTTTAAAATTGATGGCCCACTCAGTCCCCAATGTGTAATTAGCATAGCTCCTTCTTGCTTTAATTTACTTCCTTTGATGGTTGCAATCGCCTTTGGAATACTTAACCCCATAAGTTTGCAAATATCTTTATTGGCTAGATTAAAAGTAAATAATGATGGAACAGGATTAACAATTTGATACCCTATGTTTTCTAACCAATTCAATCCTTCTTTCTTGGGAGTTCCTCCACTAGCAATTATTACTTTGTCAAATAATAATTTCTGTTCATTGATATCAAGTTCAATTCCTTTATCAGTAGGATTTATAGCGGTTACTTTGCTTTTGTATGAAAGTCTAATTTTTAAATTTTCTGCAGTAGTTGTAAGTAAATTTATAATTGTTTCGGAAGTATTGCTTTCGGGAAACATTCTATTATCAGCTTCAGTTTTAAGCCTTACCCCTCTTTTTTCAAACCAATCGATAGTATGATTTGTATTAAAGAGATTAAATGGTTTTTTAAGTTTCTTCCCTCCTCTTGGATAGTTTTTAATCAGTTGTGATACGCTAAAAGTTGCATTAGTAACATTACACCTCCCTCCTCCGCTAATTTTAACTTTAGCTAAGATTTTATCAGTCTTTTCAAAAATAGTGACTCTAGCATTTGGGTTTATTTCTTTAGCAGTAATACCCGCCATAAATCCAGATGCTCCTCCTCCAATTATTGCTATTTTAATTGCTGATTTCACTTTTTCAAAAATAAATAAAAAATGGAGGGCAATTACCCTCCATTCTAAACATAATTAAATCTATTTTCTTATCTGTAAGATATCTTTCTCATTCTTAATGATGATGGCGTAACTTCTAAATACTCATTAGCTTGAATGTATTCCATACTTTCTTCTAATGAAAAATCAATTTTAGGCGCAATTACAATAGCAGCGTCTGATCCTGACTTACGCATATTTGTTAATTGCTTACCTTTTATCACATTGACATCTAAATCATTATCCCTAGTGTTCTCTCCAATTACTTGTCCTTTATATAATTCAGTCCCAGGAGAAACAAAAAACCTTCCTCTATCTTGTAATTTTCCAATTGAGAATGCTGTTGCACTTCCTGTTTCTTTTGAAATTAATGAGCCTTTCATTCTTTCAGTAATATCTCCTTTAAAAGGACCGTATTCTCTAAACCTATGCGTCATAATTGCATTTCCAGCAGTTGCAGTTAGAATATTGTTTCTCAATCCAATTAACCCTCTTGATGGTATATCAAACTCTAAATGTTGTAAATCACCTTTTGGCTCCATTACTAACATATCCCCTTTCTTCTGAGTAACTAACTCAATTGCTTTACCTGAAAACTCAGCAGGAACATCAATAACTAATGTTTCCATTGGTTCGTGTTTCTTTCCATCAATTTCTTTTATAAGTACTTGTGGCTTTCCTACTTGAAACTCAAACCCCTCTCTTCTCATAGTTTCAATTAGCACTGATAAATGAAGAATCCCTCTTCCAAATACATTAAACTTATCTTCAGATGTTCCATCTTCAATTCTAAGTGCTAAATTCTTTTCTAATTCTTGGTACAATCTATCTCTTAAGTGCCTTGAAGTACAATATTTTCCTTCTTTACCAAAAAATGGAGAGTTGTTAATTGTAAACAACATACTCATAGTTGGTTCATCAATTGAAATTCTTGGTAATTCCTCAGGATTTTCAAAATCTGCTAGAGTATCTCCAATCTCAAAATCTTCTAAACCTACAATAGAACAAATATCTCCAGATCGAGCAGTTTTTACTTGAATTTTACCCATTCCTTCAAATACGTGAAGCTCTTTTATTTTAACTTGTTTTTTCACTCCATTAGCCTTGCAGAGCATGTAAATTTTTCCTTCTTCTAAATCTCCTCTAAATATTCTCCCAATTGCAATTCTTCCTACAAACTTAGAGTAATCTAATGATGTAATCTGCATTTGAGGAGTTCCTTCTTTATATGGTGCTTCAGGTATTTCTGAAATTACAGTATCTAATAAAGGTAAAATATTATCTGTTTTATCTTGCCAATCTAAACTCATCCATCCTTCTTTTGATGAACCAAAAATAGTCACAAAATCCAATTGATCTTCTGTTGCATCAAGATTGAACATTAAGTCAAAAACATCATCTTGAACTAAATCAGGAGTACAATTTTCTTTATCTACTTTATTTACTACAACAATAGGTTTTAAACCAAGTTCAATCGCTTTACCAAGTACAAAACGAGTTTGTGGCATTGCTCCTTCAAATGCATCTACAAGTAATAAAACTCCATCAGCCATTTTAAGTACACGCTCTACTTCTCCACCAAAATCAGCATGCCCAGGAGTATCAATCACATTAATTTTTACATCCTTATAAGTAACAGATACATTTTTAGATAAGATAGTAATTCCTCTTTCTCTTTCAAGGTCATTATTATCTAATAATAATTCTGTTCTTTCTTTACGATCATCCAGCACCTTACATTGGTCGATAATCTTATCAACTAAAGTAGTTTTTCCATGATCTACATGGGCAATAATAGCAATATTTCTGATTGATTTCATATTCTGATTTTAAAGGCGGCAAAAATACTCTTATTTTTCTCTTAAAACAGAAAAGACCGACAAATGTCAGTCTTTTCTTTTATTTTTCTGTCAAGTTGTTTTTTAATGATTATGTCCTTTATGAGGATCTTCTCCTTCTTCTAGAATTTCTAATAATTCTACTTCAAAAATAAGTGTTGCATTTGGAGGAATTACACCTCCCGCTCCTCTTGCACCATATGCTAAGTTCGGTGGTATAATAAAAGTTGCCTTCCCTCCTACTTTTAATAATGCAATTCCTTCATCCCAACCGGGTATAACTCTACCTGCACCCAAAGGAAACTCAATTGGAGCATTTCTATCATGTGATGAGTCAAACTTAGTTCCATCAGTAAGTTTACCTGTATAATGTACTGAAACAGTTTTACCTGCAGTTGCTTGTTCGCCTTCCCCTTCTTTAATCATAAAGTAAGCTAAGCCACTAGAAGTGAAAGTAGCGCCTTCAGTTAGCTTTTTTGCAGCTTCAGTAGCTTTTATAGCTTTTTCAGCATTTGCTTTTTCAATATCAGATTGTGCAGATTTAAAAATTGAAGGTGAATCAAATGATTTAGCCGACTCACCTTCTCTAATAATTGTAACAGAATTCATTACATCATCTTGTGCAATTGAATTTACTACATCCATTCCTTCAACTACATGTCCAAAGACAGTATGCTTTCCATCTAACCAAGGAGTTTCTTTATGAGTAATAAAAAACTGACTTCCATTAGTTCCAGGACCTGAGTTAGCCATAGAAAGAATTCCTCCTTTATCATGCTTTAATTCAGGATGAAATTCATCAGCAAACTTATATCCAGGATCACCCATTCCACTGCCTTCTGGGCAACCACCTTGCACCATAAAGTCAGCAATTACTCTGTGGAATTTTAATCCATCATAGTAAGGAGTTCCTAAGTCTTTTTTCTTGTTTTCCATTGTTCCTTCAGCTAGCGCTACAAAGTTTGCTACTGTAAGTGGAGTTTTTTCATATTCTAATTGAATTAAAATTTTTCCTTTTGTTGTGTTGATTTTTGCGTACATACCGTCTTCTAAATTTGATTTATTATCATTGTTATTAAATTGTGTTCCTACTAGCAAAGCTAGTCCTAAAAGTATTGCGTTCATTGTTTAATTATTTTGATTATTTAATTCTATTTTGTTATCGATTATTATTTTTTCAACTATCTTAATTGTATCATTTACTGACACTTCCGATATTCCACCTGAAGCATTCATGTGCCCACCTCCACTAAAGTATTTATTTGCTATCTCATTTACTTTAAAGTTTCCTTTTGAGCGCAAAGAAAGCTTTACCATTCCATCTTTTTCAGCTATAAATACTGCAAAAACAATACCTTTTATTGCTAATGCATAATTCACTACCCCTTCAGTATCTCCTTTCTTAAAATTAAATTGCTCTAATTCCTCAGCAGTTAACGAGATTACTGCACTATTATTTTCTTGGTAAAGCAATAATTTTTTATTTAAGCAATACCCTAAAAGTTTCATCCTATTTGCTGATGAATTATCATAAATTAAATCATGAATTTTAGTGTTTTCTGCTCCTGCAGCAATCAGTTCCGCTACTATATGATGTGTTTTTGCTGTAGTTGATGCGTATTTAAAACTTCCTGTATCCGTCATTATCCCAACATACAAACACTCAGCAATTTCTTTATTGATGTGATTAGTTAAATCCATAGCATCAATAACTTCATAAAGAAGTTTTGCAGTGGAACAAGCAGTAGTATCACTAAAAATAATATCAGCAATTTCCTTATCAGGATCTTGATGATGATCAATAAGAATCTTTGTTGCATTAGAATTACTTACAGTATCAGCAAAATCTGCAATCCTACTTATATGGCTAAAATCTAATAGAAAAATTAAATCAGCATTTTCTGTAATCTGATTTGCTTCTTCCTCATTGTCTTCAAAAACGATTACATCTTCATTTCCTGGCATCCAATGTAAGAAATCTGCATAACTGTTAGGAGTAATGACATGTACATTATGCCTAAATTGCTTTAACAAGTGCATCAATCCAAGAGAAGATCCCATAGCATCTCCATCTGGTCCTCTATGGGTTGTAATTACAATTTTTTTAGGTGTTGTAAGTAAGTTTTTTAGCTTTAAAGCATTTTCTTTCATAAGGATGCAAAAATAGTAAAAGAAATAACACTAGGTTTTGATTAAAATTCTAATTTTGCAGCCCTTAATAAAAAACATACAAATAAGATGGGAAACATTACATTTACAATGATTAAGCCAGAGGCTGTTGCAGCTAACAATATTGGTGGTATTTTAAACATGATTGAAGAAGGTGGATTTAGAATTGTTGCTATGAAAAAAGTGCAATTATCTGCTGAGCGTGCTGGTGAGTTTTATGCAGTACATAAGGAAAGACCTTTTTATGGTGAGTTGGTTGACTATATGAGTGGAGGTCCTATTATTGCGGCTATTTTAGAAAAAGATAATGCTGTAGCAGATTTTAGAACTTTAATTGGTGCTACTAACCCTGCTGAAGCTGCTGAAGGAACAGTTAGGAAAAAGTACGCAACTTCTCTTGCTGAAAATGCTGTGCATGGTTCTGATTCTGACAAAAATGCTAATATTGAAGCTAATTTTCATTTCTCTTCTGAGGAAAGATTCTAAACTTTAATTTGGTAATACTGAACAAAAGTCTCCTTAATCGGAGGCTTTTTTTGTTTTTACCTACTTCAAAACAATGTTAGTCAAAAGTTTTTTTCCTAAGCGATTATTTATCTGACTAATAAATTCAGATTTTTTATAGCTAAGTTCATTTCTAACAACTGCTGATTTTAACTTAACATATAAAGTGCCTTTGTATATTTTTTGATCAGCAACATATTTACAGATTTGCTTTCCGATTATTTCTTCCCATGCTTGTAATGCATCTAATTCATCTAGTTTACCTGCAAGTTTTGGGTTTTTCATCAATTTCCTAATGATATCACCTATTACTCTATTGTTGTTACCTCTCATTATTCACACTTCCTTTATCAATCTTAAATATACTAAATTTTATCCCTGCTTTTTGCAGTATCTCCTCACTCCTTTCTATATGAGTATCTGTAATAAAAACTTGTCCAAATACATTTTTATCAACAAAACTAATGAGTTTTAATATTCGATTGTCGTCAAGTTTATCAAAGATATCATCTAAAAGCAAGATGGGCTTGAATCCGATTTGTTGTTTTATAAAATCAAACTGAGCTAGTTTCAATGCGATTAGAAAAGATTTTTGTTGTCCCTGTGAGCCAATCTTTTTAATTGAATAGCTATTCATTGTAAAGGCAATATCATCTTTATGAGTTCCAATTTGGGTGTAAGTACTTATCCTGTCTTTTTGCTGACTTTCATTTAGTGATTTACTAAAATCTGCATCATTTAATTGAGAGTTATAGTCAAGTCCTACTTTTTCGTTTCCTCCAGATATTTCTTGGTAATAATGATTGAAAACAGGTGTTAGTTCTTTTAAAAAACTAGCTCGTTCTTTATGTATGATACTCCCATGCTCTAAAAGTTGTTTATCATATATCTCAAGAGTTATTGCATCAAAAAAGCCTTTATGATTAAACTGTTTAAGTAGTGCATTCCTCTGTTTTAGTGCTTTATTGTATTGTATCAATACTTGAAGATAACTTTGTTTATATTGTGCGATACTACTGTCAAGATATTTTCTTCTTACTTCACTCCCTTCTAATATCAGATTGGTGTCTGTTGGAGATATAATAACTATTGGAAACTGACCGATATGTTCTGAAAATCTTTTGTACTTCTTTTTATTCTTCTGAATATTTTTTCCTACACCATCTTTATGGTTGCATTGTATTTCAGATTGACTCCCATCTTTATCAAAAACACCTTTTAGCATAAAATAATCAGAATTAAATTGAATATTTTGGCTGTCAATATGATTAAAATAACTTTTAGTTTGTGATAAATAGTGTATGGCATCAAGGATGTTTGTTTTTCCAGCACCATTATCGCCTACAAAGCAACTTACCTTATTTGTAAAAGTAAAATGACTTCCGTTATGGTTTTTAAACTGATGTAGTTGAAGGTTTTTTAAAAACAATGTGCTATTTCTTTGATGATTTACTACTAATAAAAACAATCCTACATATAAAAACGGATTACTTTTTAAAAAAACTTATATTTGCGCTCCAAAAATAAGATTATAATGGCTAATAAAAACAAAACAGAAGACCAATTTGCTCAGATTGAAGAAACACTTTCAAAAACAGAGCAATTTATTGAAGAAAATCAGAAAAGTTTAATGACTATAATAGGTGCAATTGTAGGTATTGTTGCTTTATTTAGTGTTTACCAGAACTTTTACATTGAACCAATGGAAAAAGAAGCTCAAGCAGAAATGTACATGGCTGAACTTTATTTTCAAAAAGATTCGTTTAACCTAGCGCTTAATGGTGATGGGCAGTATTTAGGGTTCTTAGATATTGCTGATGATTACAGTTCAACTAATGTTGGGCAATTAGCTAATTACTATGCTGGCTTGTCTTATTTACATACTGCTGATTATGATAATGCTATTGAGTATTTAGGTGATTTTTCTTCTGATGATATTATTTTATCATCTTTAGCTCTTGGTTGTATAGGTGATGCTTATATGGAACTTGGAGATACTGATGCTGCACTTGATGCTTATGCTGATGCAGTAAATAATTCAGCTAATGATTTTACAGCTCCAAGATATATGATGAAACAAGCAATGATTTATACTTCTAATGGAGATAATAATAAAGCTTTAGATTTATTTAAGGCAATTCAATCTGATTATAAAACTTCTCGTGAAGCAAATGGTATTGAAAAATATATTGCAAGAGTAGAAAACAGCTAATATGGCAACTAAAAATACTAATCTTTCCTCTTTTAATATGGAAGATGTTCCCAATGCCAAAGGTTTTTCCTTTGGTATTGTTGTTTCTGAGTGGAATTCTAATATCACTAATAATCTATATAAGGGTGCGTTTGATGCTCTTGTTGAATGTGGAGTCAACAAAGAAGATATAACAAAGTATGATGTTCCTGGAAGTTATGAATTGGTTTTTGGAGCTAAAATTGCTTCAAAGAAAAATCCTGATGCAATTATCTGTTTAGGAAGCGTTATTCAAGGTGAAACAAAACATTTTGATTTTGTGTGTAATGCTGTAGCTATGGGAATAAAAGATTTAAATATCAGATTGGATATTCCAGTTATCTTTGGGGTATTGACTGATGACACTATTGAACAGGCCGTAAATCGCTCAGGAGGTAAGCATGGAAATAAAGGAGTTGAATCTGCTATTACTGCTATAAAAATGGCTGATTTAAATAAGTAAATTTTCTTTTACTTTTTGTTTCTTAAAAGGTAAAAAGTTTTAAGTTTGCAGCCCAATTTACAATGGTCGAGTAGCTCAGCTGGATAGAGCATCTGCCTTCTAAGCAGACGGTCACAGGTTCGAATCCTGTCTCGATCACTTTAGTAAAGAAAGTCTGCCGTTTCGGTAGGCTTTCTTAATTAATAAACTTTCATTAAATCTATAAAATAAAAAACCCAAACATTTTTGTTTGGGTTTTGCGGAGAGAGAGGGATTCGAACCCCCGGTACATTGCTGTACAATGGTTTTCAAGACCACCGCATTCGACCACTCTGCCATCTCTCCGAATAATGGACTGCAAAAATAGAAATATTTTTATTTCAGCAATAAATTAGGAGGCTAAATTTAAAAGTAATTATCTTATTAGTTTACTCCTTTGATTACTACTTAATTATCAAGTAAAATTCTTTTTTCTACTCTATTATTTTCATAAATATAAAACAGAACATCATGTTGTTTAATATTATTTACTTCTCTTCCAAATATATCTTTTACAGCAATTAGCTTTCCTTTTACTGCTATCGTCTCATCTACTGCTGAGTAATTACAATCTGTGCTAAAATACTGTTGCGAATCTAATGGAGCCCAATTAGTTGTTTGAGTTAAATCACAAACTTGTATGCAGGTTAAATTCATATTTGCACTACAGTAAAAATTAGTAATATTACAATTGTTACTTAAATCTAATGTGTTTAAATTATTGTTAAAGGTTGGGGGCATTAAGTTTCCATTTCCAATACTGAGCCATTCTAAGTTAATATTATCACTTAAATCAATACTTTGCAATAAATTATCATGGCAAGTTAAATGCTTTAAGGAATAATTATTTTGTAAATTTATTAAAGAAATAGGATTGTTTTGGCATTGTAAACTTTCAAGGTTTAATAAAGATAAATCCAAAGTTGTAATTTGATTTTCGCCACAACTTACTGTTGCTAAAAATGTATTGTTTGATAAATCTAATGTTGTTAGTTCATTTCTAAGGCAATTTAGGTTTGTTAATCCAGGATTTCCTGATAAATCTAAACTATCTAGTAAATTAAAATCACACACAAGTGTTTGCAGAGAAAACAAATTCTCAACTTGTATAGTTTCAATAGAATCTGAAGTGCAAATTATATGTTTTAAATTGCTATTGTTATTCAAGTTTAAAGTAGGGAAATGATTATTTGAACAATTCAGATATTGTAAATTATAAAAATCCTCAATCCCTGATAAGTCATATATTTTATAAATTGATGAAACACTACTAATATCCAAACTATCAATACTATTTATACTATCAGTAGCAACCCAACCATTATGAATATTGTCGTATCCTAAATTTATAAGTTTTTGTTCAAAAATAGAATCAGGAATGGCAGTGATTTGAGCAGTAATACTAAAGGATAAAAAAAGAAATAGCGATAAAATACTGGTTTTCATAATCTTTAATTTTAAGTAATGCAAGGATAATTAAATATACTAGAATAATTATACATTTGCAATCATGATTACAAAGATTTTCTACTACATCTTAATTTTACCTCTTTCTTTACTTCCCTATCCTCTGCTTTATCTGCTTTCTGACATTTTTTTCTTAATAATGTATCGCGTAATAGGTTATAGAAAAGAGGTGGTTTTTGCCAATCTTAGAAACTCTTTTCCTAATAAAAGTAAGCAAGAACTAAAGAAAATAATGAGTGATTTTTATCGTCACTTATGCGACATAATAATGGAAAGTGTAAAGGGTTTTACCATCTCAGAAAAACAATTAAGGAAGCGCCTAATTATTAAAAACCCTGAATTTAGTAATTACTTTGCAGATAAAGGACAAAGCATTATTTTTGTTGGAGGGCATTATAACAATTGGGAAATATGTGCACAGGCATTTGCTATGTATTCCAAGCATAAATGTATAGGGATTTATAAGCCACTTAGCAATGCTTTTATCAATGATAAAATTTATACTTCTCGCTCAAAATACGGGATGCATTTAATTTCAATGAAGCAAACCAAAAAATCATTTGAGGATGGAGATGAGCCTAAAGCAATTGTATTTGGTTCGGACCAAAACCCTGCAAATCCAAAAAGAGCACATTGGGTACACTTCCTAAACCAAGATACAGGGGTTCTTTTTGGAGTAGAAAGATATGCCATAGAATACGATTGGCCAGTAGTTTTTGTAAGTATCCGTAAAGTAAAAAGAGGGTATTATGAGGTAGAGTATTCCTTAATTACTGATAAACCTACAGAACAGCCACACGGGAAAATTACAGAAGATTTTACAAAAAGATTGGAACAGGATATAATAAACCAACCACAATACTGGTTATGGTCACATAAAAGATGGAAACACAAAAGATAAAAACAGCAGTTATAATCCTTAATTGGAACGGAAAAGCATGGTTGGAGAAATTCTTACCTACCTTGGAAGAGTATAGCCAAGAGGCAACTATTTTTGTGGCCGACAATGCCTCAACTGATGATTCTGTTGATTATGTAAAAATAAACTTCCCTACTGTAAAGACAATTATAAACGCTAGTAATGGAGGTTATGCTAAGGGGTACAATGATGTTTTAAAACATATTGATTCTGAATATTTTGTGCTCATTAATTCTGACATTGAAGTAACTGCTGGTTGGCTCTCTCCTATTATTGCTTTAATGGATAATGATAAACAGATTGCTGCCTGCCAACCTAAAATTCTAGATTATAATAATAAAAATAACTTTGAATATGCAGGAGCAAGTGGTGGTTTTATTGATAACTTGGGTTACCCATTTTGCAGAGGAAGAATATTTGACTCTGTAGAAGAAGATAAGGGGCAATACAATGATGCAATTGAAGTGTTCTGGGCAACAGGTGCCTGCCTATTTGTAAGAGCAGTACACTATAATGAAGTTGGTGGTTTGGATGAGGATTTCTTTGCTCACCAAGAAGAGATTGATATGTGTTGGCGTTTGAAAAACAAAGGATATAAAATTATGGTTGAACCAAAGTCGGTTGTTTATCATGTTGGTGGTGGAACATTAAATGCAGGTTCTCCTTTTAAAACCCACTTAAACTTTAGGAATAACCTATTTATGTTATTTAAGAATTTACCCACTTCTTCTCTATTTACAATAATTCCTATGCGATTAGTTTTAGATGGAGTAGCAGCACTTACTTTTTTAAATAAAGAAAAGGGTTTAGAACATGTATTAGCAATTGCAAAGGCTCACTTTTCTTTTTACTTTGCTATTCCTAATCTGATTGCTAAACACCAAAAAATTAATCAAAAGAATAGTTTAGTTGGAAAAAAGAATTGGTCTATTTTGGTTAAAAATAAGATGAATGGAATTAAGCAGTTTTCTGAATTATAAATAGCTTTTAGCCCAACCATCTTTTATGGGTTTGAGATAGTTGCTTAATTCTTCCTTTCTCTGAATAGTTAAATCATAAAAAAGTGTATCCTTATTTGCTATAATCCCTAATTTAAAAGAAGGTATGACTTTTATAACCTCTCCTATTTTACAAAATACATTTAAGCGATTCATTAAAGTAATGGATAAGTCTTTTTCTAATTCTTGTATTGTTTTTTGTAGTGCATCAATAGAACAACCACTTGCTCCATTTTTACCTTCATCCAAAGCAACAACAATAAAATGATTTTCTAAAATAGTAACCCCAGCCGTTAAGGGTGCTTTATGGGCATTCCAACCTTTCAGATGTTCAGCAATATAAGTTAGGATATAGCTTTGCTGATCTTCTGTTAAGGCATTTTCTGAAGCATATATCCAAATTTTTGATTCTTCAGGTAGTGTATCGAAATCAGCTAACATTACAGGTTCTCTGCAATCAGTTCAGCAATATCTTTTACCTGAGCAGCTCCTTCATCAACAGCTTTTACACCATCTGTCATCATAGTATTACAAAACGGACAACCAGTAGCAATTATATCAGGTTTTAAGGCTAAAGCCTCTTCCGTACGGTTGATGTTAATGTCTTGTGCCCCATTTTCTGGTTCCTTAAACATTTGTGCACCCCCTGCTCCACAACAGAATGATTTACGCTTACTTCTTTTCATTTCAACCAATTCTACTCCTAATGACTTAATCAATTCCCTTGGGATATCATATACATTATTTGCCCTACCCAAATAGCAAGGGTCATGGTAAGTAATCTTAGTTCCTGCTAAATTTCCTGTAACCGTTAGTTTTCCTTCAGCTAAAAGCTCTGTAATAAATTCAGTATGGTGCTGCACCTTATAATCACCACCCAAACCTTTATATTCATTTTTAAGGGTATTGTAAGAATGCGGACAAGTAGTAACAATACGCTTTACATTATAGCTATTCATCACCTCAATGTTCATCATGGCTTGCATCTGGAACAAAAACTCATTTCCTGCACGCTTTGCTGCATCTCCTGATGATGATTCTTCTGAACCTAAAACACCAAAGTTCACTGCTGCTTTATTCAAAATTTGAATAAAAGCACGAGTAATCTTTTTGGCTCTATCGTCAAAACTACCTGCACTTCCTACCCAGAAAAGAATATCTACCTGTTTCCCTTCTGCCATACATTCAGCCAATGTTTTTACTTGTAACTCACTCATAGTATTATGATTTAAAAACTTGTATGGAAACTTCCTTCTCTACTAAATCTGTAAATTTACCGTCAAAACGAGTAGCTCTCACAATATGATTATCTACCCAGTGATAATTTCCACCTCTTGGTTTACCCATTAAAAGCCCATGGTATTTAAAACCATTTTTTTGTAACCAAACCTCTGTAACTTCTCTATGATCCTCTACTCTTGATGTGAAAAAGGTAATATAATGCCCCTCATCATACCATTTATTCAAAGTTTCCAAAGCATCAGGATATAATTCTACAGTTGCCATTCTTTCTGGCTCCTCATTTGGAATATCATCACAAATTGTACCATCAATATCAATCAGGTAATTTTTAATATCATCTGGTAATACAGGAGATATTAACTCTCCATCAACTTTTTTTTCTACTAATTTATTCATCTTTCCAATTTAATCTATCTGCTGCCGAGAATTGCCAAGGAGCTCCATTGTTTTCTACATTTGTAAACATCATATTCAATTCAGTTGGTGCTGCCGACTGCTCCATTACTAAATATTTTCTCATATCCATAATAATGGATAAAGGATCTAACTCAATAGGACAAGCATCTGTACAGGCATTACAAGTTGTACACGCCCATAATTCCTCTGCAGTGATATAGTCGCCCAATAAAGCTTTAGTGTCCTCCTCTCCTTTTCTTTTATTATCTGCTATCTCAGTAATTCTGTCTCTGGTGTCCATCATAATCTTCCTTGGAGAAAGTAATTTCCCTGTATGATTGGCGGGACAATTATCTGTACACCTTCCACACTCTGTACAACTATAAGCGTTTAGTAATTGTACCCAATTCAAATCCGTAGCATCTTTTGCTCCAAAAGATTCTGGTGCAGGAGCATTAGTTGGTGGTGTAGCATAAGGATCAGCATTAGGGTCCATCATTAATTTCACCTCATTAGTAACTGACACCAAATTAGTAAACTGCCCTAAAGGATTTAAGTTTGCAAAGTAAGTACTAGGGAAAGCAAAGAAAATATGCAAATGTTTAGAAATAAGAACATAATTCATAAATCCTAAAATTCCAATAATATGAAACCACCAAGTAAATCGCTCAATAAGAACTAAAGTTGAAGTTTCTAAACCACTAAACAAAAACTGAAAATATTGACTAATAGGAGTAGAAAATGCAACTGTATAATGACTATCTCCTCTTGATAATAAAATAGAGTCAGTTGCATTCATCAATAAAAACGCAGTCATCAATAATATCTCAAAAACCAAAATAAGGTTAGCATCTGTTCTTGGCCATGCAGTCATTTCCTTACTCCAAAAACGCTTAATACGCAGCACATTTCTTCTTATTAAAAAGATAAGACACGCCACTAAAACTAAGATAGCAAGTATCTCGAATGAACCAATAAGAAAGTTATATAATCCGATTGGTAATACTGTAGAAAGAAACCTGTGAGAACCAAAAATACCGTCAACAACAATTTCAATCACTTCAATATTGATTATTAAAAATCCTAAATAAACAATAATATGCAACACACCTGCAACTGGCCTTCTTGTCATTTTGGACTGACCCATTGCTACACGAAACATATTTTTCCATCTATTAGTTGGCCTATCCGATCTATTAATGTCTCTACCTAATTTTATATTAGTTATAATTCTATTCAGGTTTCTGATAAAAAAACCTAAAGTAACAAGAAATACTACAAAGAATATAAGATTTGAAATTTCCATTTTATTTTATTTTTGGCTCTACATAAGGTTTTCCACCACCAATAATTGAAAAATTAACATACCTACTTGGATGCCTTTTAATATCTTCCAATAGCTCAGCTAGCTCACGAGTAGATTTTTCAAAATTATCATATATTTTATCATCTTTAAGCAATAAACCTATACTTCCTTCACCATTATTTATTTTAGTAGTAATAGAGTTTATATTCTTCAAAACTGATGCGATATCAGCTTTTTCTAATGAATCAGAAAGAGTAGAAAAATTAGTCAATATATTTTTAATATCTCCATTGCTACTTTCTAAATTACTAGTTATGGACTCTAAATTTCGAACTACTTTAGTTATCCTATCATCATTTACAGCTACCATACTATCTACTTTTATCATTGTTTCAGACATCAATAAAAAAGTTTTATCTAAACTTTGCAAACTATTCCTTAAGCTCTCTCTTGTGTTTTTATTCAACACAGCCGTAACAATCATCATAACAGAATCCATTGAACCTATTAATTGTTCTGCTTTATTCTTTAGTGGTAAAATTTGAGCATTTACTTCATCTTGTAAAGTACCTTCAATGCCCCCATTTAAGGTATCTCCTACTGTAAGAAAATCAGTTGCATCACCTAGCACTAAAGAAATTCCTTTTGTACCCATCAGATCCTGGTTTACAATCTTACATATAGTATTGGACGGCATAGCAAATTCTTTTTCAATGCTAATAGTAACCAAAAGTTGCTGATTATTTTCAATTAACAAGTCAATATTACTTACCGCACCAACTTTATAACCATTAACTAAAACAGAACTTCCAACTTGTAAGCCTCCGATATTTTCATATTGTGCATAATAGGTTCTGCTTGAACTTAAAACATTTAATCCTTTAAGATAATTAACCCCAATAATCAGAGATCCAATTGTAATTATTGCAACTAAGCCAATCTTTAATTCTTTATTCATGATTATTTATTTTTCGTTTGCAAATCTAAGGCTTCTTGCATAGAAATCCTTTTATCTTGATAAAAAGCTACAACAAATGCACCTTTAAAACCTTTTTCACTCATTTTAACCTTTACATTATCTGCACTTACTTTACTATATGCATTGCCAACATAATATTTATAGGTCCCGTTTATTATTTCCTCATAAACATTCAAATTCATAAAATATTTATCAGATAACATAGACTTTAAGTATGTGCCTATCTGCACCTTATACACCACTTTATCAGTAGTAATTTCTTTTTTAGGTGTCGGTATTTTTATGATTTCTTTTTTTTTAACTGCTGACTTATCAAGTTCACTAATATTTGCTCCATCTACACTTTCTTTATAGCTTCTAAAACCTCTAAAAATAGCTGATGCAATATGGTCTTTTCCTAATTCAGTATTCAAAAAATCTTCCTCTTTTGGATTTGTTAAAAATCCTGCTTCTATAAGGATAGAAGGCATATTAACCCTGCTAATTACATAAAAAGGAGCTTGCTTGACTCCTCTACTTTTTCGTTTTGCTCTATTAGCAAACTCATCTTCAATTTTTTCTGCAATAGAAATGCTTTGGTCAAGAAAAGTATTTTGCATCAATGAAAAAACAATATAACTTTCAGGAGACTTTGGATCAAAACCATCATATTTCTCTTTAAAATTATCTTCCAAATACATTACAGAATTCTCTCTCATGGCTACATCCATATTAGCTTTTAATTTACTCATCCCCATAACAAAAACACTTGCCCCTGATGGATTAGGATTAGTAAAACCATCACAGTGGACAGAAATAAATAAATCAGCATTTTTTTCATTTGCCAATTCTGTTCTCTCCCATAATTCTAAAAAAACATCAGTTTTTCTTGTATAGATAATTTCAATATCAGGAAAAGCTTCTTTGATATAGTTTCCTAATTTTAGTGAAATATCCAAAGCAATATGCTTTTCATATTGTGTATACCGCTTTGTACCCATAGTACCTGAATCCTTTCCACCATGTCCTGGATCAATTACTATAGTTCTTATTTTATTATTTTTTTTCTTTTTATCATCAGCAAATAAGGGATTTACAAATAAAGTAGCCAATAAAAGTAAGCCAAGTGCGTTTCTAGAAAATATATGATATAAATTAATTATTTTTGACACGATTTTATACTGTTACTATTATACAAATATACTACTTAGATTGAAGCTTAAAGCCATTAAAATATTTCTATTTTTATTCTTATTAACAGCTTTTTGTAATAATTTATTAGCGAATATTATTCCTGTACTTTCTGATACGATTGAAGAGAAAACTACTTTTTTTGATGATGAAATAAAACAATATGCTGAGGATTCTTTAAAACTAAGTATTGATGGAAAAAAAGCATTTTTATATGGAAATGCAAAAATTGAATATCAAAAAACAATAATTACAGCATCATATATTGAGATTGATTGGAATAAAAATACAATCTATGCTTGCACTACTGCTGATTCTTTAGGCAACAAAATAGGACACCCGGTATTTAAAGAAGGTAACGAAATTTTTAAAGCTCATGAGATGACTTACAATTTTAAAACTAAAAAATGTAGCGTTAAAAAGATATCATCTAAAGAAGGTGAAGGGTATATTTTAGGTAAAACTGTAAAGAAAGTGGATGATGATATTTTCTTCTTAAACAAAGGAGATTACACTACTTGTGATGCTGAAAAACCACATTTTTCAATTAGATCAAATAGGATTAAAATCATATCTGGTAAAAAAATTATTACTGGACCTGCTTACCTAACTTTTTTTGGCATCCCTACTCCCCTAATTTTTCCATTTGGTTATTTTCCAAATAATGATAAAAAAAGTTCTGGTTTAATTATTCCATCATATGGAGAATCACAAAATCAAGGTTTTTTCTTAAAAGATGGTGGTTATTATTTTACTCTTAGTGATAAACTAGATCTTACCTTAAAGAGTGATGTATATACCAAAGGAAGTTGGAATTTCAAATCTAGTTTGAGGTATAAGAATAGATATAAATACAATGGAAATCTGAATTTAAGTTTTGGGAAAATGATAAATAGCGAATTAGGTTTTCCTGATTATAGCGAAAAGAAAGATTTCAACATTAAATGGAAACACAAGCAAGACCAAAAAGCTAATCCTTCTTTAAGTTTCTCAGCAAATGTAGAGGCTGGAAGTAGCACTTACTACAGAAACAACTCCTACAATGCTAATGATTACCTTAAAAATACCATGTCATCTAGTATCAATTTATCAAAAAGATGGGAAGGAGCAATTATTAATAATCTAAATTTTAACTTAAGGCACAGCCAAAACACTTCTACAAATCAAGTAAATTTAACTATTCCTGATATTGGACTAAGCTCAAAAAGAATTTATCCTTTTAAAGGAATTGGGAATAAAGCAAAAACTCAGTGGTACGACAAGATTACGATTAAATATAATATGAGTACTAAAAATACTATTTCAACTTCAGATTCTCTTCTATTTACTAGTGATTCGTATTCTAAATTCAAAAATGGAATGAAGCATACTATTCCTGTTTCTACTTCAATAAAAGTGTTAAAACACTTTACACTTACCCCTAGTTTTAATTTATCAGAAAGGTGGTATTTATCACAAATCAATAAAAGTTGGGATTCAAATATAGATAATATAAGAATTGATACAATTAATAAATTTACTAGAGCCCATGATTATAATTTATCAGCTGGATTAAATACTAAAATTTACGGTTTAGTTCAGTTTAAAAAAAGTAAGATAGCTGGAATAAGACACGTAATCAGTCCAAATTTATCTTTTAGATATACTCCAGATTTTTCTGAGGAAAAATATGGATATTATAAAACTGTACAGAAAGATAATGAAGGCAATACGGAAACTTATTCTATCATGAAAGATGGAGTGTACGGAACTCCTGGAAGCAGAAAAAGTGGGAATATAAGTTTTGGAATCGGAAATATTCTAGAAATGAAAGTTAGGAATAAAAAAGATTCAGTTGAAACTTTTAAAAAGATTAAATTAATAGAGAGTTTAAGTTTGAACTCCTCATATAATATCTTTGCTGACTCTTTAAATATGAGTAATATCAGACTAAATGCAAGAACAAAATTATTTAATATTTTTGACATCACTTTTTCTAGTGATTACGACCCATACCTTACAAATGAAAACAAAAACAATAGAATAAATCAATTTGAAATTGCAACTAACACCAGACTTGCAAGGTTAAAATCCTTTACAACTTCTATTGGTATAAATGTAAATGATAAAAGTTTCCAATCCGATAAAAAAGACAATGACAAAAGTGAGAAAGAAGATGATGCAGAAAATAGAGACTTCTACTCAGTTCCATGGAATTTAAATGCAAATTACTCTTTAAATTACAACAAGGGTCAACAGTCATCTGCCTTTGCTGATACCACTCAGTCTTTAACTTTTTCAGGAAATATAAAGATCACCAAAAAATGGAAAATTGGTTTTAGATCTGGTTATGATTTTGATGAAAAAGAATTGACTTACTCATCTGTAGATATTTATAGAGATTTGCATTGTTGGGAATTGCTTTTTAATTGGATTCCAATTGGGTTTCATCAAAGCTACACTCTTACTATTCGAGTAAAAGCAGCTGCATTAAGAGACTTAAAATATGAAAAGAAAAGAGATTGGTTTACTCCAGAGTACGATTAATCAGTTAGCCAATTTTCAATTATTTTCAAACCATTCTCAGTCAATATTGACTCAGGATGAAATTGCAAACCAGTAATATCAAATTCTTTATGTTTTATTGACATTATTTTTCCTTCAATATTCTCGGAAGTAACAGTCAATTCATTAGGAAAGTTTTCTTTAGAAACTGCCCAGGAATGATAATGACCAACTTTAAAGTTTGAGGCAAGATCATTAAACACTTTAGAATTATTGTAATGAATAATTTCAGAGCAAACACCATGCTTTACTTCTGATAAATTATAAAGTGTTGCTCCAAAAAACTCAGCAATGGATTGTTGACCAAGACAAATCCCTAAAATAGATTTATTCTGGAAGTATTTAACTAAAACTTGATTTAGAATTGGGTGCTCTTCTGGCAGCCCAGGACCTGGAGAAAGTATGACTTTATTGTATTCTGAAATAGATTCAATATTAATATCTGAAGCCCTTAAAACATCAATATCTGCATAGAATTGCTGTACATAATGTTTTAGGTTATATGTAAAAGAGTCTTGATTATCAATAATTAAAACTTTCAATTTACATCTTTGGTTTGCGAAAAAATTGAGAAACCTTTCTGAAAGGTTTTATAAAACGAATAAAAGGAGGCTTTTTAAGTTCATTTAAGTCCCAAGCAATATTATCTTCATTATTACCTTTTAACCTATTCCATATTGAAGCATTACTTTCGCCTCCCACTCTCATTTTTATTAAAATTTCTGGAATATATTCTACAGTTATTTTTTCTTTATGTAATAATCGTAAAATCATTTCATAGTCAGCAGCACTTTTTAGGTTTGTATTATATAATCCATATTTTTGGTAAATTTCTTTTTTTACAAAAAAAGTTGGGTGAGGCAGCATCCATCCTTTTGTCAAATGGTTCTTTTTAAATTTTCCTGACTTCCAGTATCTGACAATTTTTCTAGCATCTACTTTATTTACAAAAACTAAATCCCCATATAAACAATCACAATCTGTATCTTCAAAAACTTTTGCAACTTTTGAGAGCACATCTTGATTGTAATAAAAATCATCAGAATTTAGAATACCAACAATATCCCCATTAGCAGCTTTTATGCCCTTATTCATAGCATCATAAATACCACCATCTGGTTCCGAAACAAAGTTATCGATTTCATCTTTTTTAAAATCTAAAATATCTAAAGTCCAATCCTTTGAAGCTCCATCAATCAAAATGTATTCTTTATTTTTATAAGTCTGTGTACTGAAACTATCAATAGTATGTTTTATTGTACACTGACTATTGTAAGATACTGTGATAATAGATATTTTTGGGTTTTTAATCACTTAACGTTCAACTATTACATTTTCCATTACTAACATATCTATTTTAGTTCTTAAAAAACAATCTAAAGCCTCCTCAGCTTTATTTACAATTGGCTCATTTTCGTTAAATGATGTGTTTAATAAAATTGGAACACCAGATTTTTCTGCAAATTTACTTATTAGTTTATGGTACCTAGGAGAAATATTCTTATCAACAGATTGTAGCCTTCCAGTTCCATCAACATGAGTAACTGCAGGTATCTCTTTATGTTTTTCTTCTTTAATATTAAATACTTTTTCCATAAAAGGAACATTGTCAGATTGCAAAAAGTAATCTTCAACAGCTTCCTTTAAGATTGAAGGAGCAAATGGTCTAAAACTTTCTCTTCTTTTAATTTTATCATTAAGTAAATCTTTAGCATCTGATCTTCTTGGATCAACAATTATTGATCTATGTCCAAGGGCTCTGGGCCCAAACTCTGTTCTACCTTGAAACCACCCTATAATTCCTCCTTCAACTAATTTATTTGATACTTTCTCAAACAATTCCTCATCAGAATAAACTGTATACCTTACTTCTGCTCTTTCTAATACAGCTGTAATTTCATCTTGATTTGATTTTCTTCCAAAATATGCTGTAGTAATTTCTGGAAGTCTTTCTTTTCCTAAGATTTGATTATGTAGGTACAATGCAGAACCTACACACGTTCCTCCATCATGACCTGATGAGGGAATATAAATATTCTTAAAAGAAGTGTTTTCTAAGATCTTACCCATTGCAACTGAATTATGAGCCACTCCACCAGTAATACAAATATTTTCAGCACCTGTTTTCTTATGTAAGTGATTAAGCATGTGGAAAATCACCTTTTCAGTAAATCTCTGCACTGAAGTTGCTAAATCAATATGCCATTGCTCTAATTTATCACCTTTAACCCTATATTTTCCTAAGAGTTTACACCATTCATCAGTAAATAACGGTTCAATTGTTGGGCTTCCTCCTTCCCAATCCATAGCAACACCTTTTTTAAAATGCTTGAAATACGTCTTATTTAGCTTGAAAAATCCATCATCTGTCATTTCAAGAATTTGTTCAAGTTCTTTCAAATATTTTGCCTCACCATAAGCAGCTAATCCCATTACTTTATATTCATCTCCATAATTAGGAAAACCTAAAAACTGAGTAACAGTTGTGTAAAAAGCACCAAGTGAATGTGGGTAGTTTACTTCATCCAGAACTTCAAATTTGTTACCATTGCCAATTGCAGACATAGTAGAAGTGAAATCTCCAAATCCATCAATAGATAAAACAGCTGATTTTTCAAATCTAGAAGCAAAGAAAGAAGAAGCAATATGACTTCTATGGTGTTCAATATTATAAATAGTTGCTTTAATATCAGATTCTGGAAGCTCAAATAATTTTGCTAATTCACCTTTAATAGAACTAACCTTTTTTGAGTTAATTAATCTATCCCAAATAGTAGAAATGCTAATTGAATTTTTAAGTGTATGAATAATTTTTCTTGAAAAATTAGCCTTAGGATCTCTTGAAATTGTTACATGATCTATATCATGAATAGAAATCCCTTCATCTTCCAAACAAAATTTAATAGCTTCTGTAGGAAAGCCTGCCCAATGCTTAATTCTTCTGAATTTTTCTTCCTCAGAAGCACATAATACTACACCATCTTTTAACAGACAAGCGGAAGAATCACCATGATATGCATTAATTCCTAAAATATACATCTACTTGTTTTTAATTATTTTTAAAAATATACTTACAATTATCCCCCAATCATAATTAGATTTTAGATATTTTTTTATTTTATTAGTATCAAAATCTTTATCTATTAAATCTGAAAAGCCAGCAGCAAAACTTTCCTTTTCGTTATCGACAAAAATACCACAATTATTCTTTTCTATATGCTTCCAAGGAGTTTTGTTTGAAACTAAACAGGACCTCCCACAAGCTAGTGCCTCAGCAATTACAATTCCAAAACTTTCAAATTCAGATGCTAAAACAAAATAATCACAATTTGATAGAAGTATTTTTTTCTCTTCAAAGTCTACTTCTCCTATCAAAAAAACTGATTTATTAAGTTTTAATTCTAAAATCTGTTGTTCTAGTTGATCTCCTATTCCATCATCTCCTCCTGCTATAATAAGTTTAGCATTTTTATCTTTTTGTAAATAGATTTCAAATGCATTTATTAAAACATCAAACCCTTTAATTTTGTGTAGCCTACCCATAGAAAAGAAGATGTTTGAAACTTCATCAAAATCTATCTTAGTATGCTTTTTTACTATTTCTATTCGAGATAGTTTTTCAGCATTTTGAAAGGCAGAAAAATCGACTCCATCATTTATAATTTCAACCTTTGCATTAGGATATTTTCTTAGAATATCTTTCTTTTCAATATATGATGATGCTTGAAAAATTACATTTTTTATAAATGGGTTCACAAATATAAATAGCCATAATTTCTTTATATTTTTCCATCTATATTGCAAACCCCATTCTCCTAAACTCCCTCTTGGGCAAACAATTATTTTTTTCATTTGAAATACACTATAAATTAATGAGAAGATTGCTGTGTAATGAAAAAGGTATTGAATATAAACTACATCTGATTTTTTAATATCATTATAAATGCCAAATAAAAATGAAAGTGAAAAATTATTGATCAACTCTTCATGATAATATTTTACAAATAAATTATCTTGTTTTCTCAAGTATCTATTGGTTTCAACTTCTAATCTATTTAATCCATTTGCGTTAGTTGTTGAAACATACATTTCTACATCATTTTCAGCTAATTTCTTAGATAAATCCCATGTAGCTGATACGGGACCACCATAAAAAGTTGCAGGATAAAATGAAGAGGAAACTAAACATATTCTCATTTTTTATAATGTTTATATTTATACCAAAATGACAATAAATGATCCCCACCTTTTAAAATTGATTCAAACTCAGTTTTATTTGCAAACTGTACTAAACTCCTTCTTTTTACTGAAGGGCAAACTTCATTGTAATAAAATCCAGGTAATGATGAGTACTGCTTTTTATAATCTAAGGAATTAGCTATTTGAACAACTCTATGATTAAATTTACCCTCAGGAAAACAAATTGCAGATACTTCACAACCTAAAAGTTCTTCTAATTCAGATTTAGAATCTTTCAACTCTGCTCTAATCTCATCTACAGAAATATCATTTAAAATTTTATGTGACTTAGTATGGGAAGATATTATTAAAAGAGAATTATAATTCAATTCAATCAACTGTTCTTTGTTAATATGATTCTTTTTATTTAAGTATGAAGAAATCACAAATAATTGTATTGGAATTTTTAGTTTTTTTATCAATTCGATATTTTCAAACAAGCCTAGGAATGCATCATCAAAACAAATTTCTATTTGTCCAATAGGCTTAGTGATTTCAGAAACAATCTCATAGCCATTTTCTAAGATAATTTGTATATGATTTTTAAAGACCTCAATTGGAGTTGACATTTCAGTATACTTTTTATCAGAATGAATATCATGATAAAAAATAACCTTACTCCTTTTCTTAAAATAAAAAAGAGAAGCAAAACTGACTATTGCAATTCTTATTCTTGTACTTAGTGCCATTTCTTAACTTTATCTATTGATTTATTCAAGCAATTATTATAAAAATCATAATTCCATTTATTTTGCATCAAATCAAATGCATTTTTAGAGAAAACAAGTAGCTTTTTAGGATTATGAAAAAGCTCTACCATATACTCTCCAAACTCAGTCATATTAGCTGCTACATAGCCTGTTTCTTTTTCATTTATTAAGTCAAATGAAGCTCCAACTTCTTTAGTTGCAATTACAGGTGCCCCTGCTGATAATGCTTCATTTACAACCAATCCCCATGGCTCAAATATTGAAGGACAAACAAAACATGATGCTTTCTGAAATTCTTCTACAAGATCTTCTGTAAATTTCTTTCCTAAAAACTTTACTTTTTTTGATTGATACTTATCTCTCAAATATTCTTCTTCCTCTCCGCCTCCAACTATCCTGAGCTCAGCATTTAAAGTGCTAAATCTTGATTTAAATACTTTAATAAGTTCTTCAACATTTTTATGTTTAAGAAGTCTTCCAACATAAAGAAAAGAGAAAACTTGTGGAAGAACTTTATTTTTTTGATAAAATTTAGAATTATCGACCATCATTGGCATTAAAAATATCCTTTCCCTTTCCATGCCATAGTGCCTAAAAAGGTCTTTATGCGAGTTGTTCCCTCCAGAAAAACCTAAAACATATTTGTTTTTATAGATTATTGACAAATAAATCCACTTAATAAATCTTTTTATTGGATTAGCAGGAATTTGCAATTGTGTATCTGATTCTGTTGCAACAAACCTTTTATTACAAGAAAAAATATTTAAAATAAAGGTTAGTATAAAAGGATAGTTATTATAGCCATTTACAATAATCATATTGTTTTCTTTAAATATCTTTATAATAAACCTAATCTTATCAAAAATTGACATCTCACTTAGCATTTCTTTATTAGATTTTGAATTAGATTTAACTAAAGTATTAGATTTAATAAAACAATAATCAATTTTATTTTTATCATAAACATTCTTTGCTAAATCTAGCGTATAAGATGCTGGCTCAACAAAATAACAGAATATTCTCATCTAAATTTTTTATAAAGTTTCTTTAAAACTAATTTAACTGATTTTAAAAATAAAGATAAGTATTTTTCACCTTCTGTACTGTAGGTATTTAATTCAAATAACGGGATAACTTCAGGTCCAAAATTCTGAATTTTATAACTATAATCCCCTCTTCCAAAATTGAATTTAGCAGAATTTTCCTGAGTAATTTCTTTAATAAAAGCAATGTTACTTACTAAATTCATCATCTGTTGGTTATTAAATAAATCTATCCAAAAAGAATAAGAATAATCTTTTTTAAAGATTAATGAAATTGCTGTTGTATTATTCTCCACTACAACTTCATTAACAACTAAACTTCCTGAGTTATAAAGATTTTCAGTAAGTGAAATTAAATCATCATCTAGAAACTTCTGATTTCTAATTCCAATTTCAATCATTTGTATTCTAAGTTTTTTTATCTTCTCAATAGGAAAGGTTGAACTTTCAATTTCATAAAGTACAGTATTGTAATTGTACTTCTTAATAATTCGTTTTAACCGCCTTTTTTGTCGATAGACAAAGTGATTAAAATTAGAAGGAAAATTATCAGATTTTCCAAGCTTAAGTAATGAATAATTTAGACTAAATGAAACATCTTTAACTTTTATACTATCTGTCTTCTTAATAGCAATACTTTCTTTTTCTAGGTTTTTTAATCTTAATAGGCTTGCTAACTTATTTTCTTTAAGAAAATCTACAACTGTTAATGAATCTGTTTCAGATATAATATCACAGAAATCCGCATGAGTATCATTAATAAATATAAGTTTATTTTTTTTCAACTCTAGAGGCCATATTTCAACTAATTTTCCATCTTCATAGTAACAAATAATAAATGGTTTAGATTGCTTTAAAATCGAATTATAGCAATAGGTAAAAGATTGAAAAAAAGTATAGTTTCCTTTATCAAAAAGTGCTTCCCAATCCACTTTTAAAAGTAGGATATCTTCTTTATTATTAAATACTTTAATTTTCATACTCTTTTTTAAACTTTGAATAAGAAAGGAAAGCTAAAGAGAACCAAAAAAGGATAGTATGAAATTCATTAATTCCAGTAATTAATGTTTCATAAATTGAAGATACGAACGCATAGATTATAATAAAGATAAATACTTTTTCTGTATTATTACTAACCCTAAAGAATGAAATTATCTGAAATGCTTTAACAAATATTAACCCTAGTATCAATCCCCCAAACACAACTCCATATTGTAAAAAAATAGAAAGATACCCATTATGTGATGTCATTATTTGCCCTTTAAATCTGTTTGGTAAACTTATATCTTTTGGTAGGCCAGAGTATTCATTTAATCCATATCCTGAAAATAAACGGTTATTAATATTCTCAATTGCAAAAATAGCTTGTTCAATCCTATCGTTAAAAATACTTTGTTCTGCAAACCTATTTAAACTAGTTTCTAGATTAATACTTGAAACGATAAAGTAGATTGAAAGAGCTACTATTGTATATACAATATTTCTTAAGCTAAAGCCGTACTTTAATCCAATGCAAATTGCAATACCAACTAAAGCACCTCTTGAGCCTGTTGCCAAAGCAATAACTAATAAAAGAAATAAGAGTATATAATCTCTTAAACTTATATCATTATTTCTTAGCAATAATATTGAAAAAGCAATAACAATAAATGATGCTAACATATTTGAATTCCAGATAATGCCCTCGTACCTCCCAGAGAAAACATTAGGATAAAATAATAAACTTAAAATTACAATAAATAAGACTAAACTAGCAATATGATTTAAAAATTGTGTTTTATAATAATCAAAATGAAAATATATTGAAATAGAGATAATTGTGAACTGCATTACCCTAGCAAGTAAATATTTTATGGCTTCAATATCAGAAGCTGAATGAAACAATATAAAATACAGTAAGTTTAGACTGTTAATAATCAATAGAAATGAAAAAGCTTTATGAAAAATCACTATCTTTATCTGCTTTGGATTTATTAATAAAAAAATAGTAAATATTCCCATTATAGCTAGGAAAATTTGGTTGCCCAAATCGAATGTGCTCTTTATTGATAAAAGTACTGTATTAAACAGAAATATTACCGCCCCATATTTAATTAGCCACTTTATCATCTTACCATCTTTACTATTTCCTTTATTTGTTTAATAAATAATACAAAGAATAACAAATATATCAGAACAGGTGTTAGTATAATTTCTAAAACACTAAAATTATAATTAGTTATGATAGAAAAATAAAGCAATGGAATTGTTAAAAGGATTAATTTTAATAAATCTGAGCTAAATGGAGATATCTTAATATTACGTTTTATGTAAATTAGTTGTGAAATATTAATGAATAACATAAATCCTATAAATAATGAAACAATTGCAACCAATTCAAATCTCATAACTAAAATTATTGCCAAAATACTTATTAATATTGCCTTTATAGTTTGTAATTTAAGTTCCTTTTTTTCTAGTCCTGCCATAATCATAAATGTACCTGAGCTCCCTGCGAATAAAGATATCATTCTGGCAATCATTAAACCGAATAAATACGGTTTATATGCTAATAAATCGCCTGACTTATCAAAAAGGATTAATATTTCATCTGCAAAGATCATAATAATTATCATGAAAGGCAAAGTTATCAGATTTACAATAAAAGTTGTTTTTTTATATAATTCATCTAGTTCATCTATTTTTTTCTCATCATATAACTTTGAAATTGCTGGTGCGAAAACCTGATTCAAGTTTTTGATCAAAAACATTGACACCCCCGAAATAGTTAGAAGTATACTATAAACCCCAAGTTTTAATGGAGGAAGAGCAATGCTTAATACAATTCTTAATGACTGAGCAGAGAAGAAGTGAACAATAGCGTTAGCATACATTTTTTTACCGTAAGAAATCATTTTATTATCCCAAATAAAATTTGAAGGTATTGGAATGTTCATTAATTTATATTCGTCTTTATTAAATCTTTTGAACAAGAGCAATAATGACAATGAAGTTGTAAAAAGCTCGATTCCAATAAAATACAATATATTATTAGTGTATTGAAAAATTACAAAAGCTAATACTGCACGAATTGGAACAGTAATCACAGTACTGTAAATTATTATTTCCTTTATCTTTAAAACTGATCTATATAATGCAGTAATTATTCCAGTAAATATTGAAATTGGAGTGTGTAAAGCAACTAGAAAAAGTATAAATGAAAATCCATCAATATTAGTGTATAAGAATTCATCTAAAAGAGGTGAGACGAAATAAAGTGTAATAATTAGAAGGAGACTTAATACAACTGAAAGCTTAAGAATTTTTGATAGAAATTGAAGCGCATATTCTTTATTGACTTTCCATAAATCAGGAAAGAATTTTACAATTACTACAGGAATTCCAAAAGTCAGAAAGACATCCATAAATGTTGAAAAGGTATGTGCTGAAACATATTTTCCCCAATTAGAAATACCAACAATATCAATTACATAAATCTTAACAAAAAAACCAATAGCAAAAGCAAATATTGAACCCAATATTCCCCAATTAGCTTGTCTAATAATTAGTTTTAACATTTAGAATTCATAATTAAATATTCTTAAATCATCTTCATAAACCCTATTAACAACTTCAATCATTTCTTGGGAATAGACTTCCTTATAACTCCTTCTTTTATTCTTATTAAGATGTTCTAAGTTAATTTCCTTTCCAAGTTTTTCTGATAAATGATTAACATCAGTTATTAAATTCTCAAATCTACCTACAAAGCTAACCAACACCTCACCTTTCTTATTACAAATAAAATACGATTGAGGCAATAGATGAGTAACTTGAAAAATAGTTTTTTTATTTAATCCGTTTAATACAAAATCTTCAAAATCAGTATATTTAGCAAGATGCTTTTGAAATGAAGTTTCATCAAGTTTATTTATTCCTCCTTTCTGAAGGAAATTATAAGTAGAATACAACCTGTCAAAAGGATTTCTAACAAAGGAAAAGCTGAAATATTGATTTTTTGTAATACCTAATATCAAATTATTAAATTCATAGGTTCTATGACTTTCTAAAGAAACTTTACCATAAATAGCTTTTAATAGCGAAATGCCAGCTGTTTTAGGAATATGTATAAAAACAGTTTTAGTTTGGTGAAATGCATGTAGCAAACTGCCCTCCTTACCTACTTTATATTTTTGCGCATTAGCATATTTTAAATTACGGTAATTTCTCAATATATATCTAATCATCAGCTCTGAATATTTTATTAAGAAGTAAGTTAGAAATTGTATTTTCCAATGAAAATTCTTCTACAGTAGTTAATTTAAAATCATTATTAATGAAAAACTTTATCTTCTCTGCTAACTCATTAGGATTTTTTTCTGAAACTAACATCCTTTCAGAATCAGGGGCAAGCTCAGCTATGCCTTGATTTTTAACGGCAATAAAAGGAGTGTTTGTAGCCCAACTTTCTAAATACACACACCCAAGCGCTTCATAATAGGAAGGCAATACAAATAAATCAATTTCGTTAAAAAACTGATTTAGTTTTTCATGTTCTATCTCTTTTTCAAAGACAATATTTTTAGAAAGATTATTGTTTTTCACAAACTCCAAACAAGTATTTAAAGTAGGGCCTGACCCAATTAATCTGAGTTTAATTTTTTTACCTTCTTCAACTATTTTTTTAACTGACTTTATTAAAGTTATATGATCTTTTATCTCCCAAAAGTTCGCAACACATCCAATTGTGAATATTTTATTACAATCTTTTTCTAAAGAGAAAAATTTAGAAGTATCTACCCCATTATACAGAACTAGTTCATTTTTTGGGTTATAACCCTGAAAATCATTCAATTTATCTAAAACTAATTGTGAGACACCAATATTCAAATCTGTTTTATTTAAATGATTTAGACTATTTTTAATAAGGAAATTCTTTTGTATTTTTTTAGCAAAACTACTTCTTCCATTTAACAATTGTAAAACATCTAATCCATGATGTTGAACAATCCTTTTGCAAATCAAATCATCCACAAGATAAGAAGCTGGATAAGTTACATGAGAATGAGAATATTTTACATTTTCAATTCCTTTTTTAATTAAGAAATTTAAGAACCTCTTTCTATTTATTTTATTAAACATCCCAGGGAAAATAAAGAATGGAAAATCAATTGTTTTAAAAATACTTACCTTAAAACTATTAAATTCATAATCTTTTTCTGAAGAAAATAAAGATACAGTTTTAACAATTTCAATATGAAATTCAGATTGTTTGCGAATCTCATTAATTTGGTCATAAACATAACTTCCAAAAAAAGAATCTGCTGAAGGAAAGAATGGAGTAATCACCAAATATGTTTCTTTATTATTCAACTAAATTTGGGTATAAATTTTTAAACTCTGGAAATTTCTGCAAAACCAGATCAATAGTTTCTTTTTTAAGTTTACTGTTAAATTGCCCTTCCTCTCCACTTCTAGTAAATTCACCTTTAAAACTTCCATCTTTTGGGCCATTTCCATATTGTTGAGATTGCATCTTTCCCATTTTTTTTACTTTATTAAATGATGAGAATTCCACTGATTTTTTAATAAGAACTTCATCCAAATCCCAATTTAAAAACTGAACTAATTTTGTTAATTCTTGTCTTGTATCATTTTTCATATCAGAATAATTCATAACAATAACCGCCTTCTTTACTGAAATTCTGAAATACTTTATCCAGAAATTAATTTTATAAGAAACATAAAAATCAATATCCATCAGCTTTTCTCTTAAATTTTTCGGATCATCAGAGAATGGAATATCTCTGTTTTTATAGAAATAATAAGCTGAAATTAATGTGTCTAAAGGATTTCTGTGAATAAAAATTTTTTTATTAAATAATGTATAAGGTCTATTGTAAATCTTATGAGTCCTGTAAAAAAGAGGAAAACCATTTTCGGGTAAAAAAACAGAACCTCTGTCCATTACATTATTTTGCAATGAATTCAACTTATCAAATGTTATTGTTTCTTTATTAGAAGGATTTAATAACAAATATTGATAGTTATAAATAAGAAACCTTAACCATGTATTTCCACTTTTTGGGTAACCAAATAAAAGAATAGAATCTTCTTTGTCTTTTAGAAAAAGATTTAGTTTATTATACGTTTTAAACCAATAATATTTATCTTTTAAATATTCTATCATTTTAAATTATCAATTACTTTTTCCCAGGATTTTATAATTATTTTCCAATCAAATTTTTCAGCAAGTTCTAAAACATTTTCTGAATTTCTAATCAATAACTCAGGATTTTCAATCAGATTATCAATAGTGTTTTTTACTTCCTCAAAATTTGAAACAACAAAACCAGTTTCTGTATGGTCTATCCAACCATCTGCACCATAATCATCATACAATATTGATGGAATAGATGAAGAAGCGGTTTCTAAAACTACTTTTGGAAAGCCTTCTGATCTGGATGGCAAGAAGTGTAAATCCATATTTGCAAGTTTTTTTGATAACTCAAAATGGTTTAATTTTCCATGGAAAGTAACATTTTTAGAGGATTTTTTTATTAAATATTCTTTTATTGGACCATCACCAATAATATGGAAATTTAAGTCAGGATATAAACTAGCGAGACTTATAAAATTATCCAAGTTTTTTGTTTTTAGAAGACTTCCAATAAATACAATATTATTCAGTTTCTTCTTTGTTTTTCTAAAAGAAAATAGATTAGATTCAACTCCAAGAAACAAAGGATGTTGTTCTAGCTTAATTCCGCAATCTGCTTTCTTTATAATCTCTGAAGTAATTCCAAAAGAATGTGAAATTAAAGAAAAATGGTTCTTCATGTTTTTAAAAGATCCAAAACTGTCAATCATGTTTCTTCTACTTGTATCGCACATATTACCTTCAATAGTAGTAAATGTTTTTTTATCTAGTAGATTAGCCAATTTTAATGCAAGTTTAGGTGTAGATTGATGTTTTGGAAAATAACAAACATCAGCCCACAGCACACCTTTAATAAATGCAAATAAGTTTGAGATTTTATGTCCTAAAGGTGAGACTTTAATAAAACTCACATCATCTAAATTTTCAATGTTTTTATCTCCTAAAACAAGTGATTTTACCGAGTACTTATTTTTATCCAGATGAAATGCAATAGATTTACAATTAATGTTTTGTGCATTAATTACATTTATATAAGCTCCTAGAAATATCTTTTTTCTCATTTTAATAATGATATAAATTTATCTTCATCATAATCAGAATAGTATTCTTTTCTCCATGAAATGACTGCATCAGAGTACTTACTATAATCCTTTATTATATCAATCATTTCAACATTAAAAGGATACGTGAAATCTGTTTCAAACATATTAAATTCCTCCTTTAGTGAATTAAGAAAAATTGTTGGAATACCAAATTCTGCACACTCAAAAGTAGTTGTAGAATATTCAGTAATATGAATAGAACAAAGTGCAAAACACTCCATTAAACTTTCTGGAGCTTTATTTGTTTTCTTTTCTAATTCACTAATATCAATGCAGTTATTAAACCTAGGATGATTTCTTATATAGAAATCCAGATCTTCATTAGAATCAACTATTTTAATAATTTCATCTAACATTTTTTGATTTTGTTCTTCAGTATGATCTTCTGTGATTTGTACCGTAATTAAAACCATTCTATTTGGGTTAAAATGTCGAAAATCTTTTGATTTTTCAACCCCTATTACATCAGAACTTTTCTTATAATAATTTGTATTATCTGATAAATCTAGAATTTCTTTAAATCCATTACCAAAGAGTAATAACTGAACATTAGTATCCGAAATATTTGAACTTGCCTTACCATCTGAAATATAACTTTCCTTATCCGAATAGATGATTCCGTGCTGTAAATCAAATATTTTTGCTTCTTCATTTAACCCTCTGAAAAATTCAATAAGAGATTGAGAAAGAACAATTACATTCTTAAATTTTAGGTTTCTGAGGAAAATAAATGATAAGATATTTGCAGAAGACTTATCTCTAAAACCAAATTTCCTAAGTAGAATAATTAAATAAAAAGGAAAGTCGAAAGGAATACTGTTTTTATGTTTTTTCTTATCAGATTTTCTGTCTGGTTCTTCAAAAACTAAATAGGTAATATTATGTTTTTTGCAACTTTCAAATAGTTTTTTTAAAAATAAATTCTGATTGTCTTCTCCTCTATTAAAGTGTTTTGGATAATAGAAAACAACATCTATTGCTTGGTTCTTGAAAAAGAGTTTTATAAAGTAGGAAAATGAAATAAATAAACTTATCATATCTTATAATTATAATAACTATTTAACAACTTCATTTCCTTATTACAAAACAAAATATCATCTTCTGAAAGTTCGTTTATAAAACCTCCAATTTTTGCATTTCGTACCTTTAACTTATCTCTATCTTTTCCAAAATCCTTAAAACCTTCTAGCTTGTTTTCTTTTTCATTCTTTCTCATCTTATTTGCAGAAGATTCAGAATAAATTTTCTCAATTTTGTCTTTTGAAATATCAATATTAAAAAACTGATTAATTTCTGACAAAGTATCCACTCCCTCATTTAGTAAATCCTCATATTTAATCAATAAAAAATCTTTAGGAATCTTTTTTTGAGAAAACCAGAGATTATAATAATGTATAATCCGATTAAAACCTAAGATATCATCTTTAACAAAGTCCGAAATTGATTTAAATACAAAAGGATTTCTCGATCTTTTTGTTACCTGATGGAAATGTGAAACAACAACATCTCTAGGATCTCTTACCAAAAATAAAACCTTTCCTCTTCTGTATCTTTTCCTAGATGTAAACTTAAAAACATCAAGAGGGTTGTTTCTTGTTCCGTTTTCAATAATTATTTCAGAATTATCATGTTCGTTAAATATAAAATTTTCATTGTTCTTTAGTGGATGATTACTTTGCTTAACCATTTGTTTTATCATGTAATTAAGCCAAGTACGACCAGTTTTAGGAAAAGAAACTAAAAAATACTGGTTTTTGGGATAATAATACGAAAGTATAAAATCCTTTATATCCCTCCAAAATTTCATTTTATGAAAGTATTAATTCCACAAACTCTCTAACAACACCATCACCTCCATTCTTTTGTAGTTGAATGATATTTGGAATAGATTTAATTTTAGAAACTGCATTCATAGGGCAAGCAGAAACCCCTGAATTTGAAAGGAGTTCAAAACAATTCACATCATCACCAATATATGCAATTTCATCAAGGGACACATTTTCATTTTCACACAAATTCTTAACAATTTGTAATTTATCCTTTGCACCATGAAAATCAAAATCCAAACCAAGTTTCTTAGCTCTTCTTCTATTTAACTCTCTATCTTCTGTTGTAAGTATTCCTACTTTAATACCTGTTTTTTGTAATAGCTGAAACCCCATGCCATCATATGTACAGAACTTTTTAAACTCATCTTCATTCTCTGTATAGTACATTCCCGCATCTGTCAATACTCCATCTACATCAGATAAGAAGATTTTAATCTTTGAAAAGTCTGGCGTTTTATCTTTCAAAATAAACTTTTTCATTAATGATTCAGCAACAATCCAATCTTCTGGCTCATCAATTTCAGTATAAGTAAATTCTGGCATTTTATAAGTAGCAATATCTCCTGAAATTCTGTTTTTTGTCTTTTTAATATCTGAAACTGAAGAAATATAAAAAGCTCCATTTTCAATTAAAGTACCTTCAAAATCTTGTCTTCTTGGTCTGTTGTAAATATCATAATTTAGGGATTTTCCATCTCTCCAAGAAAATCTTTTTGACTCAGAACAACTCAGAACAGCATCATGTTTTTCAAATAATTCTAAACCTTCATTAAAATGATTCTTCTGAGTAAATGGAGAAGTAGCTTGCACCAACATAAAAGTGTCAGTGTCTGATAGACTTATACTATTTATATATTCTAACATTACAGATTCAGTAGAAGAAATATCTTGAGAGTTCTCATTGCACCTATCATAAACACTTACTTTTGAAAAGTTAAATGAGTTTACAATATTCTTAATTTTTTCAGAATCTGTTGCAACAACAATATTGTCTGCATTTGAGTTTTGTAATTCTTGTAAATTCCAGAATATGAGAGGCTTACCACAGAAAGACTTTATGTTTTTTTCTGGAATAGATTTACTACCTCCTCTTGCAGGAATAAATGCAATTACACTCATTATTTTTTTCTATATTTTAATTTATCTCTTTGAACTTGTTCAATGCCTAAAATGTCTGATTGTTTGTAAGTTAGCGCTTTATGTGTAGCTTTTAAATCTCTAGCTAACTTTTTAAGTCCTGTAGGTTCTAAGGATGCTGAATGATCCGTTCCTTTCCAAGTTCTATCTAAAGTAAAATGTCTTTCAACCCATTCAGCTCCAAGTACATATGCTGTAACATCAATCGCAATTCCTAAATGATGTCCAGAAAAACCAATTGCTTTAACTCTATCTTCAAACTTCTCTTTAATTCTGACGATTTCCAACAAACAAACATCCTCAAAAGGAACAGGATACCCAGAAGTACAAGAATAAAGCACTAATCTATTACCTTGATTTTTTTCTTCAAAGAATGAAACGATTTGCTCTTCCTCATCTTTAGTTGTCATTCCAAATGAAATATGAACTTCTCCTTTATAATTATCTCTTAAAACCTTTAACATATCAAAATGATTGTTACATGCTGAAGGAACTTTTATTAATTCAGGGTTTAAGTTGCTTATCTCTTTTGCAGAAGTAGTATCCCAAACAGAAGTAGAGTACATAAGTCCTAAACTTTCAGCATATTCTTTCAATTCTTTATGCTGATTTACATCAAATTCCAAAAATTCTCTATGAGTTCCATAAGTATCTCCATAGGAATTTATAGGGTTAGGGTGAGGAGCATTATATTGCTCCTCTGTCAATAATTCTATATTATTTCTTTTTTGAAATTTAGCGACTTCAACTCCACTTGCTGAAGCAACTTTCAATAACTGCTTTGCTATATCCATTTTTCCTTTATGGTTGCAACCTATTTCTGCAATGATTTTTGGATTAATATATTTACTTTTCATTGTTATTTCTTTTCGCTATCAGCAAAATACTCTGAATTAGTAGTATAGCCGTATCCGTATCCGTATCCGTATCCGTATCCGTATCCGTATCCGTAGCCGTAGCCATAGGCACCACTCCCTTCTTTAACATCATTAAATACAATTTGCATATCTCCTACTCTATTTTTACTAAACAAATCATTTACATATGATAAAATACCTTTTTGAGAATAATTCTGTCTTACCACATACAAATTAATATCAGAATATTGCATTAAAGTTAAAGCATCCGCAACCAATCCTAAAGGAGGAGTATCCAAGATAATAATATCATATTGTTCTTTTAAGGTAGCTAGCATTATCTTGAATTTTTCATTAAGTAAAGCATCAGAAGGATTAGCTGGTACAGGGCCTGAAATTAAAATATCTAAATTTTCAACATCAGATTTTATAATCACCTCATTTAATGACTTGTCACCAAATATATGACTAGTCATTCCTAAATCATTCTTCAAAGAAAAATCATTATACAGTCGTGGCCTTCTTAAATCGGCTCCAATTACTAAAGTTTTTTTACCCGATTTCGCATAAACAATCGCTAAGTTTGCAGCAATATATGTTTTCCCCTCACCACTAATTGATGAAGTAACTAGATAAACTTTCTTATCAGTATTAGTGTTAAAGAAATTTAAATTAGACCGTAAAGCTCTGAATCCCTCAAAAACAGGAGATTTTGGACTTTGCTTAGAGAGTAAATTATAAGCACTATCATTCCCCCCAATCATACCTAAAATAGGAATTGTAGTAGATTTCTCTAAATCAGTTCGCGTAATAATAGTGTCTTTTATTAACTCAGAAAAGAATATGAACGCCATTGGCAATAGAAGACCACAAAGTACAGCTATCAAGTAACTCATGTTTTTATCTGGCCTAACTGGGTTTTTCTTAAAATACATTGCAGGTTCAAGCACATGACTATCAGAAACATTAGAAGATGAAGTAATTTTAGCTTCTGCCCTTTTCTTTAATAAGAAAATATAAATATTCTCACTGATTGACTGTAATCTCTCTATACTGAAAAGTTCCCTTTCAACTTGAGGAATATTTCCTAAAGAACTTTCCATCTTGCTTATTCTAGCTTTATAATCAGTAATCAATAAATTATTTGCACTTTTTGAAGTTTTTATAGCTTCTTTTAAATTTAAAACTAGCAGTTTTGTTTGCCTTTTGTATTGTGTAATGGCAGGATTATTTACTTGCCCACCATCAATTAATATGTTCTTTTTAATCTGAATTTCAACTAATTGTTTTATTAGAGAGTTTAAAGAAACATCATTAACACCAAAAGAGGAGGGAACACTAATTCCTTCCAGGTTAGATCCTTTTAGTAAGTACCCTGATAAGTAGTCATAATAGTCATTTATAGTTTTACTCTTTGCTAATTCAGTTTCTAGTGTTACAATATTTGAATATATACTTTGAGCCTTTAAACTCAAATCAATTACTTTATTATCATTCTTAAATTCCTGAATTTGCTGTTCAATAAGAGCTAACGAATCACTCATTTCAATAAGCTGATCATTTATGAATTTCACAGTATTTTTTGACGCTGTATTCTTCTCTTCAATTTCCTGTTGTATGTAGTTATTAGTAAGTTGATTTAAGAATGAAACTCCCTTTAACTGATCTTCTGATAAAATAGAAATATTTAAAACTGTAGATTCTCTATCCTTTTGTGATATAATTATCTTCTTTTGATAAGATTGAGTAAGATATTTTAAGTTATAAAATTTAACAACTGACTTAGGAAGTTCCATTTCAGTATCAAATTGAAAATTAGTATTAATACTTACACTCATTTTAGAATCATGAAAAATAAATTCTTCATCAAAATTACAAGTCCTTTTTTCACCAGTCTCTTCATCTATCATTAGAAAACTATTTTCATTAAGGATTTCTATCTCAATTGATTTTCCAGAAAGTTTCTCAGTAGAATTGCAATATAAAAGTATTGGAGCATGAAATGTTTCTGAAACTTTAATATTTCCAACAATACAATATTCAATATCAAATCTTAAATCTTTTAAAGTTTTATGAACTAAAGGGTATGATTTTAACATCAACTCTTTGTTTTCTAAACTTACATTATTTGAAGACATGTTATCGTACAACAAATCAGAAGCAGTTGGCATAGCACTGTCTTCTTTAATAATGATAGAAGTTTCAACACTATAAAGCTCATGCGTATATCTATTGTAAGCAAAAGCGAGAGAAAAAGTAATCAATAAAGTCACAACAAAGAGTGGCCAATTCTTAATTGCCTTAAAAAAAAACTGTCTAAAATCTATTATTTCATCTAATTGATTTGCCATTTTCTTAATTATTATTGATTAATATAAACAATGTAACTGCTGATAATGACATTGATACAATATTATTAATATTATTAAAGGCATAGAATTTTTTCCTAAGCGGTGAAACATAAATAATGTCATGTGGTTGCAGCATAAAATCAGCATTATTCAATACCCCCTTTTTAGTTAAATCAACATAAAAAACTCTATTCAATTCATTTTCGTTTCTGATAACTTTAACTTTTCTTCTGTTTCCAAATTGAGTCATATCACCAGATAAACTTAAAGCGTAAAGTATATTTACTTCAGGATCAATAATCTTAAATGTTCCTGGATTATTTACCTCTCCAAGTATGCTAATTTTAAAGTTGATAATATTTAATTTTACAATTGGACTTTCAAAGTAAGATTCTGCAATTTTTCTTATTACATTCTCTAACTCTTGTAAAGTAAATCCTTCTGCCCTTACCTTACCAAATGAAGGTAAATCAAGATTTCCATCCTCTTTAATAATATAACCATAGAGATAAGGGTTTTGCATCATTAATTGAGAATTTGCTAAATTTTCCTTATTAAAAAAATCATGCTGCTGCTCTGTAGTTGTGCTAATTTGAATTGACATCAAATCGCCCATTTGCAGCCTGTAATCATGCTTATTTGCTTTTGCATTTTTTATTTCTTTTGATGATCTAATATACTCCAAATCACGATTAGTGATACAAGAAGAAAAAGTAAAAAGAAATAGCAAAATATAAATTGGATACTTTGTATTTAAAATTGAATAATTTTTCATTAAAATAGCTTTCGTTTCAGGTTTTTAAAGTTGCAAATATCGTTTTTTTTTTTCAGATAAGAACTTGATTAGCAAAAATGCTAAAATTCTAGTAAGCTAAAAGCTCTTTTAATTGTGTTTCAAAACGTTTCTTAGCTAAGAAAGTATCTTCTAAATCAATTGCAAAAGGAACAGGTGTATCTATTGATGCTGAACGCCTTACAGGAGCATCTAAAAACTCAAAACATTCATAAGAAATTATAGAAGCTAAGTCAGCACCAAATCCACCAATCATACAATCCTCATGCAAAACAATTGCTTTCCCTGTCTTATTTACAGAATTTAACACCATTCCTTTATCTAAAGGAACAAGTGTTCTTAAATCTACTAAATCGGCAGAAATGTCTGGATTATTTTTAAGGACATCTAAAGCCCAATGAACCCCCATGCCGTAAGTAATAATACTTACATTATTTCCTTCTTTTAAAAGGTTTGCCTTACCAATTTCAGTAGTAAAATAATCATTAGAAACATTTCCACTTAAGCTTCTGTAAAGTGCTTTATGTTCAAAAAACATTACTGGATTAGGATCGTTTATTGATGCATTTAGCAGACCTTTTGCATCTTCAGGAAAAGCAGGATAAACCACTTTTAAACCTGGTGTATGAGTAAACCAAGCCTCATTAGATTGAGAATGAAATGGTCCTGCACCAACACCAGCACCTGTAGGCATACGAACTACAACATCAACATTTTCTCCCCATCTGTAATGGGTTTTTGCAAGGTTATTTATAATCGGATTAAAACCAGAAGTAACAAAATCAGCAAACTGCATTTCCATTACAGCTTTGTAGCCATTAATTGACAATCCTAAAGCCGCACTAACAATTGCAGATTCACAAATTGGAGTATTACGGACTCTGTCTTTTCCAAACTCATTCATAAAGCCATCAGTAATTTTAAAAACACCCCCATAATCAGCAATGTCTTGACCCATAATTATAAGATTATCATGTTTTTGCATTGATTGCCTCAAGCCATCAGAAACTGCATCAATTAATCTTTTTTCAGTTTTATTATTAGAAGGATTGATGACTTCTGGAGTGAAATTTCGGTAAATATCTGCAAGTTCTTTTTCAGCTGTTGATGCTATTTTTGGCTCTTCTTCAGCTAATTTCCAAGCATTATTTATTTCTGATTTAATATCTTTCTTAAATTTCTTAATTTCTGATTCTGAAATTACTTTTTCTTTCAATAAAAATGCTTCATAATTTTCAACTGGATCTAATTTCCCCCAATGCTCCATCAATTCTTTAGGAATGTATTTAGTTCCAGATGCCTCTTCATGACCCCTCATTCTGAAAGTCATACATTCCAAAATAATAGGTTTTGGATTTTTAGTAATCTGATTTTTTAAATCTTTTACTGCTGAGTAAACTTCTAGAATATTATTTCCATCAATAGTATATGCATCAATGCCGTATCCAATTCCCTTGTCAGCAAATTTCTTGCACCTAAACTGTTCAGAACTAGGTGTTGAAAGTCCGTAACCATTATTTTCAATTACAAAAATTACTGGCAAATCCCATACTGCCGCAACATTTAAAGCCTCATGAAAATCACCTTCACTTGCTCCTCCATCACCAGTAAAAACAGCTGTTGTTTTTTTATTATCTTTTAATTTATTAGCTAAAGAAATTCCATCAGCAACACCTAACTGGGGTCCTAAATGAGAAATCATCCCTACTATATGATGCTCTTTTGTTCCAAAATGAAAAGACCGATCTCTACCCTTAGTAAATCCATTAGCTTTTCCTTGGAATTGAGAGAATAATCTTTGTAAAGGAATATTTTTCCCTGTAAAAACACCTAGATTTCTGTGCATTGGCAAGATGTATTCATCCAAATCCAGTGCAGATGTTACTCCAACAGATATTGCCTCTTGTCCAATACCTGAAAACCATTTAGAAATTTTACCTTGCCTTAAGAGAATCATCATCTTCTCCTCTACTAATCTTGGTTTTATTATTGACTTATATAAATCAACTAATTCTTTGTCTGAAATGGATTTTCTGTTAAACTGCATCTTTCATTTTAATTTGGTGCCAAAACTACTCAATATTTTCTTTACTTTGTTAAAAATTTAATAGATGAATTGGCAAGAAATAATTGTCTTAATTATTGTAGGTTATGCATTGTGTTATTTAGTAACTAAATTCACAAAGAAAGATAATTGTAACGATAATAATTGCGATTGTAGCTAGATGAAATATTTGCAAACATATTTGAAAAGAATATCTATTCTTTTAGGAATTTATACAGCTAGTAGAGTTTTCTTTTACTTTAATAATATTGATAGTTTTACTAGTGCTACTGTTTTAGAATTTATAGAGGGGTTACGCTTTGATATTTCAGCATTAGTTTATATTAACATCCCAATTTTCTTACTTTTAATTTTACCACATAATTATAAAGAAAATAAATATTATCAAAAAGTAACAAATTGGATTTTCTATACAGTTAATATTCCTTTTATTATACTTAATAATATGGATATTGAGTATTTTAAATTTACTCAAAAAAGAACAACAACTGATTTCTTTCAGCTAATACAACTAGGAAGTGATGCAAAGAATATTATTCCTCAATACTTAAAAGACTATTGGTTAATCACTCTTTTTTCTTTTATTCAAGTATGGTTATTATTTAAAATGAAATCTATCCCAAAAAATAAAATTAGATTTGATATTAAATCAACACTGAATGTAGCTTCTTCTATTTTAATTGGTGCTGCTATTTTTATTATTGGAGCAAGAGGTGGGTTGCAATTAAAACCAATAAAATCAATAAATGCAGGAGAATTAAGTGGCTCACAGAACGCATCTCTTATCTTAAATACTCCTTTTAGTATTCTGCACTCATTTAAAAATAAAGGATTAAAACCGTATAATTATTTTAATAACGAAAAACTAAATAAAATCTATTCTCCTATACATAGTGGAAATGTAGAAGCATTAAACAAAAAGAATATAGTGATTCTGATCTTGGAAAGTTATTCTAAAGAATTTGTTGGGTTTTATAATAATGGAAATGGATACACCCCATTTTTAGATAGTTTAATGCAATATGGATTGGTTTTCAATAATGCTTATGCTAATGGATTGAAGTCCATTGAAGCACTTCCTGCAATTACTGCATCTATTCCTACTCTGATGAACAACCCTTTTATTACCTCACAATATGCTCAAAATAAGTTTGGAAGCTTAGCCTCACTTTTAAATAAAGAAGGCTACAATACTTCATTATACCATGGTGGAAATAGAGGAACAATGGGTTTTTACAGTTTTAGCTTAAAAGCCGGATTTACAGATTATTTTGGAATGGAAGAGTATGATAATAATTTTGATTTTGATGGGAGTTGGGGTATCTATGATGAGCCTTTTATGCAGTATTTCTATGAGGGTTTAAATCAAAAAAAAGAACCATTTTTCAGTACACTATTTACTTTAAGTTCTCATCCTCCTTACACACTGCCGTCTGATTATAAACATGATTTTGAGAAAATTGGAATTAGAGAAACTGTACAATATACTGACTTTTCTTTATCACAGTTCTTTAAAAATTCAAAAGAAGAAGATTGGTTTAAAAATACGATTTTTATTATCACTGCTGATCATACATCACCAGTTCGATTTTCAGAAAAATATAAACACAAAACTGCAAGAATAGAAATTCCACTAATTATCTTCTCAGGAGATAGTTCTATTAGTGGACTAAATAATAATATTGTTCAGCAAATTGATATTATGCCAACATTATTAGAATTAATCAATTATAATAACAAGTATTTTTGCTTTGGAAAATCAATGTTTAGTAACCATAATTGGGCGATCAGTAAACTTTACAATCAATACAGATTAATTACTCCATCTGCAATTATAACAAATAAGGAAGAAAAATATCAAAGTTACTCTGATAAAAATTTAAGTAAAGAAATTGAAAATAACAAGAATAATATCTTACTCTTAAAATCTATCAAACAAAGCTACAATGAAAGAATGATAAACAATAAATTGAATTATGAAAATTAGATTTATTGTCAACCCAATATCTGGCACAGGAAAGCATAGGGGAATAGAAGCGGTCATTGAAGAATATACTGATTTTGAATATGATGCAGTATTTACAAATAAAAGTGGGGATGCCACAAGACTGAGTCAAATAGCTGTTGATGAGAAAATTGATGTAGTAATTGCGGTTGGTGGAGATGGAACAGTAAATGAATGTGCAAAAGCAATTATTGGGAGCAAAACTGCATTAGGAGTTATTCCGTGTGGATCTGGTAATGGATTTGCATTTCATTTTGAAATGAAAAAAGATATTACAAAAGCTATTTTGCAATTAAATTCTTGTACAATATCAGTAATTGATTCGTGTACGGCTAATAATATTCCTTTTGTAAATGTTTCAGGAATTGGTTTTGATGCGCATATTGCCCATCTGTTTTCTGACTTAAAAGAAAGGGGTTTTTTAAACTATTTAAAGCTCATTAAGAATGAGATTTTTACATATAAAGCGAAAGACTATAAATTAAATTATAATGGGAAGAGTAAGGAAGTAAAGGCTAATTTGATAGCCTTTGCAAATACAAGTCAATATGGAAATGATTTTTGCATTGCTCCAAAAGCAAATGCTTCTGATGGATTAATTGATTTTGTGATTGTCAAGGAGATGCCAAAATGGAAAATTCCTTTTATTTTGTATCAAGTATCAAAAGGGAAAGTTCATCTTTCTAAATATATTGAAATCATTCAAACTAACGAAATGATCATCAATAGTAAAAATAATATTATTCATTTAGATGGAGAGCCACTTGAATGCAAGAATCTAATAACAATCAAAGTAAAGCCTAAAACTTTAAAAGTATTTATGCCATATGGGGAGAAATAAGAAAAATAAAAAAGGAGTAATGTACTCAACTAATGCAGATTTTGAATATGAATATGAGGATAATGAGATGGAAACGATTCCTAATAATCAACAAAATCTAAAAGTCTGTATTGATAAACATAGAGCAGGTAAAGTTGTAGTTATTATTAAAGATTTTATTGGAACTACTGATGATTTAAAATCCCTTGCAAAAATACTTAAAGTAAAATGTGGTGTAGGAGGAAGTACCAAGAATGGTGAAATAATTATTCAAGGGCATGTAAGAGACAAAGTAATGGAAATACTTGAAAAAGAAGGCTATAATTATAAAAGAGTTGGTGGGTAAACTTTACATTCTTCCAGGATAAACCTTAAGAGCAGCTTCCAAAATATTAATTGCAGATTGTAACGCACCAACATTTAGTACATAAGCAATCCTTACTTGATTAATTCCCGCATTTGTAGTAGAATAAAAACCTGCAGCTGGGGCAACCATAATTGTTTCTCCATTTAAATCAAAATCTTCCAATAACCACTGAGCAAATTTATCAGCATCATCAACAGGAAGCTGTGCAATTGCATAGAATGCTCCCTTTGGTTTTGGGCAAATTACCCCTTCAATATTATTTAACCCTTTAATCAGCACATCTCTTCTATTAACATATTCTGCACTTACTTCATTAAAATAGGAAGCATCTGTTTGTAAGGCTGCCTCTCCTGCAATTTGCCCAAATGTTGGAGGAGACAACCTTGCTTGCGCAAACTTCATAACTGTAGCCATAAATTCTTTGTTCTTAGATACAACACAACCAACTCTAATCCCACACATGCTATATCTTTTTGATGTAGAATCAATTACAATAGAGTTATTTTCTAACCCTTCAATATTTAATACTGAATGATGTACATTTCCATCATAAGCAAATTCTCTATACACTTCATCTGCAATAAGGAATAAATCATGTTTTAAAACGATATTTTTAAGAGTTTCTAACTCTTCTTTTGAATATAAATATCCTGTAGGGTTGCCAGGGTTACAGATAAGGATTGCTTTTGTCTTAGTAGTAATTAACTTCTCAAATTCTTCAATTTCAGGAAGTGCAAAACCATTTTCAATTGTAGTAGCAATTGGTTTTACAGTTACACCTGCTGAAGTGGAAAATCCATTATAATTAGCATAAAATGGTTCAGGGATTATAATTTCATCACCAGAATCCAAACAAGAATTTAATGTAAATAAAAGCGCTTCCGAACCTCCAGTTGTTACAATAATATCATTTTGATCAACTACTATCCCTAAATTATTATAGTAAGATGCTAAGCCTTTACGGTAGGTTTCAAAACCTGCTGAATGAGAGTATTCTACAACTTTATTAGAAAAATCATGAATCGCTTTTAAAGCAACTTCTGGAGTTTTAATATCTGGTTGTCCAATATTAAGATGATAAACTTTTTTTCCTTCTTTTTTTGCTTTTTCAGCAAAGGGAACCAATTTTCTAATTGGTGATTCTGGCATTGAAATTCCTTTATTTGAGATTTTTGGCATAGTTGTAAATTTTATAAAAAAAACACCCCCTAAATTGGGGGTGCAAATGTCGTAATATTTTTTGAATTATATTATTTTTTCTCCAATGGAGCTCCTCCTTTCTTTTTCTCAGGAGCATCAGTTGGTTTCTCAGCTGGGTTAACCTTACCCTTAACAGTTAGAATAACTGGCTTTTTACTAGCATTAGTCGTTAAAGTAATTGTTTTAGTAAAAGCTCCAACTCTATTAGTTGCATATTTTACACCAATTTCAGCAGTTTCTCCTGGAGCAATAGGCTCTCTTGGCCATGTTGGAACAGTACAACCGCAACTTCCTTTAGCATTTTTAATAATTAATGGCTCAGTACCATTATTTGTAAATACAAACTTTCTCTCTCCATCAGCATTGTGCTCAATTGTACCATAATCAACAACTTTTGATACGAAATCAATTGTAGATTTAGCAGCAGTTTCTGCAGTTTGAGTTTTTGGAGCTTCTTTTGTTTGAGCATTAGAAGTTGTAAATCCTACAACTAATGCTAATGATAAAATTACTTTTTTCATTTTTAGTTTTTCTTTTTTAAGGTTATTTTCAAATAATGAACGGCAAATCTAACAAAATATTTCCTTTATGCAAATTAGATTATTTAAGAATTCATTAGAACAATAGAATTTGTAAATTTGCGAACTTCTAAAGAATAAGATATAATGAGCATTCCAAAAACATACAACCCATTAACTACTGAAGATAAATGGTACGCACACTGGATGGAAAAAGAGTATTTCAATTCTACTCCTGACGAAAGAGAAGCATATACTATTGTAATACCTCCACCGAATGTAACTGGAGTCCTACACATGGGACACATGCTAAACAATACGCTACAAGATGTCATGATTAGAAGAGCTAGAATGCAAGGATATAATGCTTGTTGGGTTCCTGGAACCGATCATGCGTCAATTGCTACAGAAGCTAAAGTAGTACAAAAACTAGCATCAGAAGGAATACAAAAAAATGATTTAACTAGAGAAGAGTTTTTATCACATGCATTTGAATGGAAAGATAAACATGGCGGTATCATTTTAGAACAACTAAAAAAACTTGGAGCTTCTTGCGATTGGGACAGAACAAAATTCACTATGGATGATGACATGAGTGAATCTGTAATAAAAGTATTTGTTGACTTACATAATAAAGGACTAATTTACAGAGGAGTTAGAATGGTAAATTGGGACCCTTCTGCACAAACTGCTTTATCGGATGAAGAAGTAATACATAAGGAAGTAAATTCAAAATTATACCACATTGCTTACAAAATTGAAGGTAGTGATGAGAAATTAACGATAGCAACTACAAGGCCAGAAACTATTTTAGGAGATTCAGCTATTTGTGTAAACCCAAATGATGAACGCTACACACACCTAAAAGGTAAAAAAGCAATTGTGCCTTTAGTGAATAGAGTAATCCCTATCATCTTTGATGAGTATGTTGATATGGAATTTGGCACAGGAGCTCTTAAAATCACTCCTGCACATGATATTAACGATTATAAATTGGGAGATAAGCACGGACTTGAATCAATTGACATACTAAATGATGATGGAACTTTAAGTGAAGAAGCTGAATTATATATTGGGAAAGATAGGTTTTTTGTAAGAGAAGAAATTGCAATTGATTTAAAAGCAAAAGGATATTTAGTAAAAACAGAAGAGTATCAAAATAAAGTTGGTTTTTCTGAAAGAACAGATGCTGTAATTGAGCCAAAACTTTCTATGCAATGGTTCTGTAAAATGGAGGAATTTTCAAAACCTGCTTTGGAACATGTAATGAATGATGATATACAATTTCATCCTCCAAAATTCAAGAACACCTATCGTCATTGGATGGAAAACATTAAAGACTGGTGTGTTTCTCGTCAGCTTTGGTGGGGACAACAAATTCCTGCTTATTTTTATGAAGGTAATAAATATGTTGTGGCTGAAAGCAAAGAGGAAGCATTGACATTAGCACAAAAAGAAAAGCCTAGCGTAACTATGGCTGACTTACGCCAAGATGCAGATGTATTGGACACTTGGTTCTCTTCTTGGCTATGGCCAATATCTGTTTTTGATGGAATCCGTACCCCTGATAATGAAGAAATAAACTACTACTTCCCTACTAATGATTTAATTACAGGACCAGATATATTATTCTTTTGGGTAGCCCGAATGGTTATGGCTGGTTATGAATACAGGAAAGAATTACCTTTCAAAAATGTTTATCTTACAGGACTAGTTAGGGATGAGCAAGGTAGAAAAATGAGTAAAACATTAGGTAATTCACCTGACCCTATTGAATTAATAAAATTATATGGAGCTGATGGTGTACGAGTAGGAATGTTACTATGCGCACCAGCAGGAAACGATCTTCCTTTTGATGAAGGTTTGTGTGAACAAGGGCGTAATTTCTCTAATAAAATATGGAATGCTTTCCGTTTGATTAAAGGCTGGGAAGTTGCTGATGTGGAGCAACCAGAAAGTGCAAAACAAGCGATAGATTGGTTTGAAAATAAAATTAGTAAAACCATTAATGAGATTGATGAATCTTACAGTAAATACAGAATTTCTGAAGCCTTAATGGGAACTTATAGGTTGGTTTGGGATGATTTCTGTTCATGGTACCTAGAAATGGTAAAACCGAATTATGGCAGCCCAATTGATAGCGTTACTTATGTTAAAACAATTGAGCAACTAGAAAAGATACTAAAACTTTTACATCCGTTTATGCCTTTCCTTTCAGAAGAGATATGGCACTTAATTGATGATAGAAAAGAAGATATAATTGTTGCTGATTGGCCAAAAGCAGCAACTGTAAACGAGCAATTATTAGCTGATTTTGAAAACATAACTGAGGTAGTTGCAGGTATCAGAACGATAAGAAAAGAGCAAAATATTGCGAATAAAGAACAATTGGAATTATTGGTGATTGATAACCAAAAATCCAAAACTAATTTAGATGCTATTATTGCAAAACTAGGAAACCTAACCAGTGTGCATACTACTAACGAAAAACCAAGTGGAGCTTTTAGTTTTATGGTAAAGGCAAATGAGTATTTTATTCCACTAGCAGACAATATTGATATTGCTGGCGAAATTGAAAAACTAGAAAAGGAATTAAACTACACTCAAGGATTCTTAAAGTCGGTTGAAGAAAAATTGAGCAATGAGCGTTTTGTAAATAATGCACCTGAAGAAGTAGTTACAAATGAAAGAAACAAAATGGCTGACGCAAAGTCAAAAATTTCAATTTTAGCAACTAAAATCAAGGAACTAGGGAATGCTTAGAGTTCTTAGTTTACTGTTTATCAGCACACAAATCATGGCTTCTGTTCCTGCTGATAAGAAAAAATTTAGCGGTAACTTTGACTTAGGACTGAACTTTACTAAAAATACGGAGAGCACTTTTCAGTTCAATAATATGTTTTTAGTAAAATATAAAATAGGTAAATCCAATTTTAGTTTAGGAAATAATATTTCTTTTATCAGTAAAACTGGGGAGGATGATCTGCTAAATAAAGGAACCCAGGATTTTAAATATGTTTTAGATGCTAAAAAACTAGATGCTAATATCACATTGCAACATATGTATGATATTAGTAGGTCTGTAAAAAACAGATACACAAGTGGGCTTGGTGTTTCTTATAATTTTAAAGATGAAGATAATAGAAAAATTGGTGTAGGACTATCTGCAATAAGGGAAAATGAAATTCCTTTGGAGGGTGAAAATATATTGCAAAACCGTATGAGTAGTAATTTTGATTTAATGATAAAACTTAATAAAAATGTTACAGTAAGTACCACTAATCATTATCAGCCTAATATTGAAAAAGCAGGGGATTTCAGGTGGAAAACTAACATTACATTTAGAGTAAATTTAAGCCCTTATTTTTTATTGAGCATTAACTCTTCTTTTAATTATGACAGTGTGCCTGCAGAAGGAATTCCTGAAACAGACTACCAACTGATTAACAGTATTTCATATACTTTTTAATATTAGCGCTACCTTGCTACATTAAACACTTTATTTGCAATTACCCTGTCTTTATAACATAACTGCACACTATAAATAGCAGATTTCCAATCTTTAACATCTATATCTACTTTATATTGTCCTTCCAAAATTTTCTTTTCAGACAGCAATTCTCCCAACATATTATATACTTTTAAAGTTGTAGCTTTTGCAGTAAAGTCAATTGTAAGTTGTTCACTAGAAGGATTAGGATACAATTGTATTTCGTTTATATGACTTAAGTCGTTAATACCTGTAATACAAGAATCAACAAATACCCATATATCTTCTTTAACAACACAATCATTAGAGTCTTTTGCAGAAAGTAAATACCATGTATCTTCTAAAGGTACAACTAATAAAGAATTCCCTGTTGATCCATTATCCCACCAATAGTAAGAAAAACCTGCACTACCTTCAAGAAAAACAGTCTCCCCTATACAAATCTCAGGTGGATCAGGACTTGTTTGTATAAATAATGGTGGGGATTGATAAAAATCCAAAATAGTGAATACTACACTGTCACAGGAGTTATTAGCTGTAAAATTATCAAGGTATTGTCCTGGGGTATCGTATACATTACCTCCAACTGTAACACTATCTCCAATACAAATATTAACTTCATTATAAGTTGAAAAAGGCATGAATTCTATATCATAAAAAAAGTAATAATACTGATCACCAGCATTAGAGGATGTAATGCTTACAGGTCCTGCATTAAAAGGATAAGATAAGGAATTTCCATTTCCTGCATTGCTCCTGTATAACACAGAATTTCCTGTAGAAATCCCTAACTGATAATCAGTACCAATAGGTAACATAAAATTAAAGATAAGGTTTTGTTCTCCAGGAAAAACAGTATGTGTAATATCATCAAAAATCAAACCATTAGCATCTCTTAGTTCAAACGTAATAGTATTAGTGTCAACCGCATATACAGTAGCTGACTTGACTAAAGTAGTTGCTACTACATCTAATAATAGATGACCATTATAACTACTGAAATCACCTGGTCCATTTACTGTATCTAATATTCCACCATTAATATTTGCATAATTTGCTGTAAGTACGTTAAGGTTTGTGGTTACAACACTATCACATCCATTGTTTGATATTAAGGTATCAAAATAAGTTCCAGAAGCAAAATAAGTATTTGTCCCAACTATAATATAATCTCCCATACAAATAGATTGGTTATTTACTCCAGAACCTCCTGAAATAGAAAGAACTGTTAATGTAGTTGTTACTACACTATCACAGCCGTTTGTTGTTTGTAGTGAATCTATATACACCCCAGAGGAATCGTAAATATTACCATTAATTAAATAAGTCTCTCCATTACAAATAGTTGGATTATTTAAAAAAGATATATGCGGAGAAACCACAACATTTGAGTATACAACACTATCACATCCTAGAGATGAGATTAAACTATCGGTATATAAACCATTAGTATCATATACGTTTCCTGCAATTGTAACACTTTCTCCATCACATAAAGAATATATTTCTGGAGATTGACGTAATTCAATATCATAATAGAAATAATAATAGTTTCCTCCAGCACTTGATGATGTTACTGCAGCCAATGTTCCAAAATTATACGGATAATTTACGCCAGAATTATGTCTGAACAAATCATTACTTTGCCCGTTTACACCTAAGCGGTAATTTGTTCCTGGTGTTAAATGATAGTTAAAATAAACTCTATACCCACCAGGGATAACAGTTTCAGTAACATCAAATAATACATTACCAAATTCATCACTTATCTCGAATGTAGTAAGTGTTGTATCTTGAGAGAATATTAAGGCTGAAATTAAATCAGAAGCTTCATAACAACTTAATTCCAAATATTGCGAGCCACTATAATAACTTCCTGTTCCAACTGAGGTGTCAGGAATGCCTCCAAATATTGTATCATAGAGTGAGGTTTGTGAGAATATAGTAAGATTAGTTTGGACAATGCTATCGCAACCCAATGAGTTTACTAATGTATCTGAAAAAGCACCATTCGTATTATAAACAGAACTGCCAACAGTTACACTATCCCCATCACAAATAGTTGTAGAGTTTTGAAATATTTGACCAGGAAAGACACAAGATCCATCATCAATAGATGCTGTTGAATCATAATTACAAGCTAGTGAGTCAGTACAGCCATAAGTTAAATTACATGGTGAAATTATATGTTGTCCAATATCTGACCAATCATTATTACCTAATACAATCCACTGTGAATTTACAGGATCAGTACCAGCTGAATTTACCCAAGACGTATCTCCTTGATCTATTGGGCATTTCCTTACTAGTGTATGGTTTCGTGTTGCAGCTCCAACTCCAGCAACATCCCATCCTTGCCCAGGATCTCCATTCCAATCTCCAATCCAATCTAGAATTACATAGTTTCCGCTATCTGGACTAATTGGGAAGGATGGTTGATTACCATAAACTAAAGCCATCCCATCATCTCCATTACTAAGTGCTCCAAAATCCATATCTGCTTGATTCAAAATAATTGTATCGGCAGATTGATCTGCTACTATGTAAACATCAAAAGGAAAGATAACCGCACCTGAATCAAAAATACTCCAGTACTCATATACTCCAGTGATTGTTGGGTTTCCACTTACTCTAGCAAAAGCATAGTTAGTTAAATCTATAGTGTCAGAAGTTGGATTATATACCTCAAAATATTTATTATTACTACTTCCCTCAGCATATTCTGAAAAGAAAAGATTCTCAGCTGGAGGTAAAAGGTATGCGCAACTTCCATTATCTAAAGTTGCAAAAGGATCGTAATTTGTAGCTATTGAATCTAAACATCCATATATAGGAGTTGGATTAACAATAATCACTCCCTTCATCCCCATTGAGACGTGGGGTTGACATACATAATAATATGTTTTAGCAGAATCCGCAATAAAATAGCCTCCAGCAGTACCAAGAGGGAAATAGAATCCTCCGTTATATGTAGTATCATTAGTTGTCCAAGTAGACTCATCTACCTCAACAGCATTATGATAACCTAAAGGTCCAAATTCAATAGTATCTCCAAGATTTATAATTACAGTATCTGGATCAAAAGTCATTCCAGAAGTATTAATGGTTTGTACTTGTGAAAATGAAGTAAAAAAAGTAAATAACGTAATAATTAATAGGTGTAGTCGTAGTTTCATGATTTTAAGAATTTAAAGGACCGTAAACTTAAGAAATCTAAATTTAATGTAGACTTGTAAAGAAAAATAACAATCAGACTTATTCAATAATAATTTTTTTCTCTACTGTTCCATCATCATATATGTAGAATAGAGTTGTCTTTTTATAAGGGAAATTATCTCTTCCTAAAACATCAACAACTTTAATTAACGTTTTTTTATCATTATTAAAGTCATTTATTGCAGACAGAGGATTAAATATAAAATTTAGATTTAAAATACTATCACAACCCACTGAATTAACTAATGTAATAGAATAATCTCCTGAAGTACTTAATATTAAACCATTCCAATTTATACTGATATTAGATACAAGGGTGTCATATGAGAACGAATTATAATTACAACTACCATCATTAGTATTTGCTATTGGATCATAATTGCAAGCAAAAGGATCAGTACATCCTAAAAATTCATAACAATTACCACCAATATTATTATCAATCCAAATTAACCTACCACCTATCCAAGTTTTAAAGAACTGTAGCTCATCCTGATATGTATTTCCTACATAAAAATTTGGCCAAACATAATTTCCTAAAATTGGCCACTGCTGAAAATTTCTTTGCTGAGCATCATCTAAATAAAAGGACATACTATCAATAAAAGTAAAAATAGAATCCTGATGAAAACTCCTTTCGCGCAAATATTCCCATCTGCATTTTAATTTATTTTGATAAGTAGTATCATCCAAAAATCTTTCGAACCAAAAAGGATTATTATCTCCACAGCCAGTATTTACTTCCCACCCAGATGTAATTCCTCCATCACAATAATCAGCATTCCCAAAAGCCAAATTATAGTCCCAAAAAGGGCCCATAGTTAATTTACCACCATTATCATCCCTATCTTTATACATATAGGTGCTTAATCTATATCCATCAATATTCTTTGAGAGTTCATTTATTATATATAGATCAACAAAAGAATTTACATCAATGTATTTAGAATATCCTATCAAGCTATCAGTAAAGTTTGGGCCAGCTAGAGCATATTCAAAACTATCCATAAAATGCTCGATATAATCCATCTGCTGAGGCTGCAATGCACTTGCTTGTGGATAATGATATTGGATATATAAATTATTACCGCCAATATTAGGAAAATCTGAAAGCCAATCGAGTCCTCCAGTTCCTGTATACTTATCTACTTTTATTATATAACCTCCTGTCAAACTATCTCCAGCCACATCATTTGAATCTAATTTTGCAATATCTACTCTATCATTATCTCTTTTAATTTTTTCCATCAAGATATATATCCCTTTATAATCTCCATTTACAACCAGTTCGCAATACACAGTTCTTGGGGAATAGTTCCCCATTTTTCGTCCTAAATCAAAAGTTAAAAAATTACGCATTAATGATTTATCAGTATATGGAGCATATAATATCCAATCATTTTCTACAGGCATTCCTAAAAGGGAAACATTATTGTTGTTTCCAATAGAATCTTGTGTTTCTAAAGCATATGGTTTTTTAGGAAATGATTGAGAAGAACTTCCTCTGTATTCAATACTAATTTTTCCGTTATAATCATTAAATGCATCATTTACAGAATTAATATTTCCAAATCCATTATCAATAATTCCCATATCACATACAATCCTAGGATCATCAACAATAGTTTGTCCTAAGGTATTAATTACTACAATTGGTAAATTTGAAGTAGTAAATATCAGGGGTGGCTGAAACCATGCTGGTGTTGGAGAATAATTATTAGTTGTCGTGCTTATTCCTAATGAAAGAAAAATACGGCCAGTTAAATCAGAGGAAGAAATATTATCATTATGTACTTGTACAGATAGCACATTATTCCCTTGATTTAAAACACTACTTAATACTTGTGTATTGATTACAAATTGATCAGGATTCCCTCCTTGATACATTTGTGCTTCATGCAGTGAAGATGATCCTTGATTATACAGTGGATGATCACCTACACTTCCAATATTCGCCCTTGCAATCTCTACATTATTTAAATAAGCTACAAAAGCATCATCATAATCAACATGCAAAATTACAGCTGCAATTTCAGAAGTGTCAAGAATTGTAAAGTTTTTACGTAAATAAAGTGATGTTACTGAAATGATAATAGTATTATCATCTCCATCTCCATAGCCAACACCCCCCTGACCCTGTGACCAGCTAGCATCATTAAAAGCTAATTTCCGCCAGTTTGTGTCAGGTTCAAATGTACCTTCCAAATATCTCCAGATATCATTATCAAAAACCACAGTTTCCCAATGATCAATATTTTGGGAAAGCGTTAAAAAAGGTAAGCATGAAAATAACAGTGTCAGTTTTTTCATTCAACAATAATCTGTTTCTCTACCGTTCCATCATCATAGATGTAAAAGAGTGGTTGATTTGTTTGTTTAGTTTCTCTTCCCAAAAGGTCTGTTACTTTAAGAAGTTCTTTGGTTGTAGTGTATTCTTGTATTGCTGAAGGCGGACAAGTAGTACTAAAGTAATGTTGAGGGTCAATATCCGTCCAATTAGTTGTTGAATAATTTACATCATCTACATCTATGCAAGTAAGGTTGGGATTATTTTCTGTTTTGAAACCCGGGTAAGATAAATGGTCAATATTTATATTGTTACCGTTTCTTACGTCAAGACTTGTAAGTTGATTATTCTGACAAACCAATGAGGTTAAAGCAGAATTTTGACTTACATCAAGACTTGTAAGTTGATTATTCGGACAATCCAATGAGATTAAAGCAGAATTTTGACTTACATCAAGACTTGTAAGTTGATTAGAACTACAACCCAATGAGGTTAAAGCAGAATTTTGACTTACATCAAGACTTGTAAGTTGATTAGTCCGACAAGTCAATGAAGTTAAAGCAGAATTTTGACTTACATCAAGACTTGTAAGTTGATTACTACGACAATTCAGCGTGGTTAAAGAAGAATTTTGACTTAAATCAAGGCTTGTTAGTTGATTATTTTGGCATTTCAATTGAATTATAGCGGTATTATTAATTAAATCTAGGCTTGTAAGTTGATTATCCTCACAATTTAAATATATCAAAGCAATATTTTGACTTACATCAAGAATTGATAGTTGATTTCCCTCACAATTTAAATATGACAAAACAGCAAAAGCTTCAAATCCTGTTAAATCAGAGATATTTTGGTTAGAAACATCTAAATAAGCTACTGTATCAATAGCAGACGTAAATACATTATCATTTAGTGCAATTCCATCACCCATTCCATTTGCTTCTAGATATGCCTCAAAATTATCATCAGGCACATAAGTAAGTGGTGGTGTAGTAGAACCAAAACAAGTGGTGGAGATTTGCCATTGTGTACCCCCCATAAGCGTTCCATTATTTCCATTAGCTGTTTGATCAACTGCTATTGTACCCTGTCCATCATTCAACCTCCAATAACCCATTAAATTATTATAATTAGGATGGGTCAAATCTATTGGAGTGCACATCCAATTATTTATTTCAGCATAGGATAAAGCTACATCCCACAATCTGATTTCATCCAATCTTCCTGTCATATAAAACCCTGTAGTCCCCCAATCTAACTTCCCTAGTTGTAATGGAAGTGTGTTTTGTCCAATAATTCCAGTTGCAGCAGAGCTATCAACCAAAGCTCCATCTTTATACAAACGGATATAACTGCCATCATAAGTAAATGCTAAATGTTGCCATTGATTAAAATCTAATAAATTTGTAGCAACAATATCATAATTCACACCACTAGAGCCTCTGAACCGAGCTTCAACATTATTAGAATTCTGCAACTGTAAAAGGTAGAAATCGGCATCCGTATTATTTCTGAAACCCATAATACCCGAGTGTGCAGAGGGATTAGCTTGAGGATAAACCCAGGCACTCATTGAAAAAGCTATTTTATTTGCAATAACTGAAGAAGCGTTTGACATCTGAACATAATCCTGTGTTGCACTATTAAACTCTAATTCGTAATCGGTTTGTGCAAGTCCAATAAAAGGAGTACACAGTAAAAGGTAAAATAAATTTTTCATATTATTTAATTATTATTTTTTTTTCAGTTGAACCATCATCATAAATATAAAATAAAGTCATATTTGGTTTTGGCGTTACGCTTCTACCAAATACATCCAACACTTTAATCAATTTTTTATGAGCAGTGTAATTTTTAATTGAGGAAGGAAAACAATCTGTAAAAAAAACACAACCACTGTCTTTTTCCCAATTGGCATTAGCATTAGCTACTTCATCCACATCTATGCAATATAAATCAGGATTAAAGGTAGCTGTGAAATACCATAAGCCTAAGTTGTTACCATTACGAACATCTAAGCTAGTAAGGAGATTGTTTCTGCAATTTAATTCAAATAGGTTAGGGTTATTACTTAAATCCAACTCAGTAAGCTGATTGTCATTACAGAATAAACCAGTAAGTGCAGTAAAATTCTCAATTCCTGTTAAGTCAGCTATTCCATCATTAGATAAGTATAATATTTGTACAGTATCAATTGCTGAAGTAAAAACACTATCATCAAAAATATCATCTAAATCAAGATTGATAAGTGCTTGCTCAAAAGCACCATCAGGTACATATGTTTTTTGTGCCAAAGTGAATAATGGCAACATTAAAAATATTAAAAATATCTTTTTCATTACCACATTTGTGTTTTAATTTTCTTTCCTCCATCACATTTTTTGTTAGTAGTACCACAAGAAGAAAAAAGGAAAGTTCCTAGTAAAAGTAAAATGATTAGTTTCTTCATATTATTTTTTTATTATTTGTTTTGTAATAGACTTATTGTCAATAGTCAAACTTACAAAATATATCCCAGCTTTATAATCTTTAATATTTAGCTGTATAGTATTAGCTCCAAAGTATAACTTCTGATTGTGTTCCTGTCCTACTTTTCTGCCCAATTCATCATAAATTACAGCTCTAGAATCTGCAATTTTATCCATATTAACTGCAAGTGATAATATATCATCTACAGGATTAGGAAATACGGTTAAATCAAAATTAACCTTTATATTATCAGTAGATAAAACATCAGCAATTGAAGTTAAGTTTGTTTGATAAATACCATTACCATGAGTTGCTACAACCAATAATCCGTCATTATCTCTGTACTCTAAGAATTCCACTACTACAGCACCAATTTCTGAGTCACCAACTTGTTCCCAAACTGTATTGTTGTCATCTAAAGTAGCTGTACCAAAAAGCCCAACAGAAGTGCCAACTAAATAAAGTGTGCTGTTGCCTAAAGGAATAATTTTTGCAGTACGGCAAGAAGGGCCATTACCACTTCCACTAGGGTTTTGCTCTAAATTCCCAGCAACTTTATTCCAGCTTTGTCCTCCATCCATACTATGAAAAAGTGAATAAACTGAATAGTTAGAATACACTATCATCACTTCATCAGCATTATCTGGATTTACTGCAATATCATACACATAAGAATTAGAACCTGTTAATGGATAAGGAAGCTCAACAATTGCAGGATCGCCAACATCTGCATTATCAATTCGGAATATCTTTTTGTACTTAGTACCTAAATACACCACATTTGCAGGATTAACTGATGTTTCAATAGTAGTAATTATCATAGTAGGATTGGTTATAGTATCTGAGAACATCTCCCAACCAAAATCATTTTTAGCATGTGAATTGTTATAAGGAACATTTGCTATATCATTATTCCTCCAAAGTTTATTTCCAGCAGCCATATATAAAATATCAGAGTTCTTATCCATCACTAATGGATTGATAAACATATAATCATTACTATCAACTGAGGAAGGATCCATACGGTTAAAAGCTAAACGCTCTCCATTATTATCTAACTTCATTTTGTACATCACTCCTCTCTGAATGGTTAAATAAAAATCTTCTTCATTATCAGCAATACCTCCAAAGCAACCATCACCATTAAAAGGCATATTCCATATAGACTGTACGCTTGGATCAAAAGTTACAAAATTTCCGTTATCCTGAAAACCTCCATGCATTACATCAGAATTTGCATTTCTACTGATACTCACACCATAAAGCTGAGATGTATAATATCCGTTATTTAATGAAGTCCACTCCACTGTATCAGCAAAAGTATCATTGGATTTAAACACTCCACCATCAGTAGCAGATAAAATCACATTAGCATCAGAAGGTAAGAAAAGTAAATCGTGCTGATCAGGATGATGATTAGGATATACACCCCAATTCCCATCTCCCTCTACTGAACCTATAAAATACCCTCCAATTATCATAGTATTATTAGGTGTTGTAAATCCATCAGATGAACGCCAAAGGTTAGTACCTCCAATGTAAACTGTATTAGGATCAGTCGGATGAACCTTAACTAGTAAATCATAACCCCTTTGAGCATTAAAATTATCAAAAGAAGTTGATTGATTAGCAGGAATATTTGATGAAAGATTAACCCAAGAACTATCTGAGGAATCATACTTCCAAAGAGATGTCCAAGTTTCACCATTAAAAAAAACATCAGTATGTTGTCCGTGATTATCAGTTTCAGCAGCAAGGAAGTAAACTTCATTCTCATTGCCAGGATTTACACCAATTGCAATTCTTCCATAAATTGGTGGAAACAAAGAATCCGTGATATTGGTCCAGTTTTGCCCATCTACTGAATGCCAAATACCTTTATCCAATCCATCAGAAGAAAGAGTAGCATAAACTTCTCCACTAGATGTAACCTCAATATTATTATAATAAGAACTGCCACCACCAAGTTCTTTTACCCAAGTAGCTCCTCCATTTTCACTTCTATAAATAGTACCATAAGTAGCTGCATATACCACATCTAAACTATCATTTGATGGATCTGTTTCAATGTTCCAGATAAAGTCAAAATTAGAGTCAAAACCATTAGTATTAGTTGCTGTTACGGATAAAGAATCCCAACTGAGCCCACCATCAACTGATTTATAAATACCATTACCTCCATAATAAGCCTCACCTCCACTAGCGGAACTCCCTGTAAGTTCTCCACTACCAAAATACCAAATATTTTCTTTTCCTGCTCTTTTATCCTGACTCACACAAGTAACATTATGCAGTTGATTAGGGTCAGTAGTCATCACCCAACTTTGCCCTCCATCTGTTGAGCGAAACATACCCCCACTTGCACCTCCTGCAAATAGAATGTTTTCATCTAGTATGTCCATTGCTAAAGCACGAGTACGCCCTCCCACATTGTACGGCCCCCTATGTAGCCAAGTTGCTTTGGACAAAGCTGCAGACTTAGGTAAAGTCTTTGCAAAAATCATTTCCTTTTGTCTTATATTATGTGGTATCTCACCTGTATTTGGGTTAGCCAAACGAATGCGTTCCCAGACTACCCTTTCAGCAGGATTGTCAGAAGCAAAATAAGCTTGTTTGTTATTTGTTTGTGTGCAAGAAGTAAAGAAAGCTAAACTGATTGCAAAAAGTAAAATTTTGTTCATTTTGTAAATGGTTTTTGTTTTGGTAAAAGTAATGAAATAGTTGTTAGTTATCAAATCCTAATAAAAATGTAAATTTGCAATCTGAAATAAATACACGTAATGGAACTAGAAGAAAGATATATCCCTAAACATAAAGTAAGAATTGTAACGGCTGCTAGCCTATTTGACGGTCATGATGCTGCTATAAATATAATGAGGAGAATTATACAAGCAACAGGTTGTGAGGTAATTCATTTGGGGCATGACAGAAGTGTAGAAGAAGTAGTAAACTGTGCTATTGAAGAGGATGCAAATGCTATTGCTATGACTTCCTATCAAGGAGGGCATACTGAGTACTTAAAGTATATGTACGACCTATTACAAGAGAAAAAAACTACACACATAAAAGTATTTGCTGGTGGAGGTGGCACAATATTACCTGATGAAATAAAGGAATTAGAAGCTTACGGAATTACAAGAATCTATCATCCAGATGATGGTAGAGCAATGGGATTGCAAGGAATGATAAACGACCTAATTAAGCGTTCGGACTTTTTAGTTGGAGAACACTTAGCAGGAGAAATTTCAGCAGTAAAAGAAAAGAATGTAAATGCTATTGCAAGGTTAATTTCAGCAGCAGAAAATTGCCCAGATAAGCACAATGGTATTTTATCCGAAATAAAAGAACTTGCTACAAAATCGGAAACTCCAGTACTAGGAATTACAGGAACTGGTGGAGCTGGAAAATCCTCCTTAGTGGATGAATTGGTTAGAAGATTTATTACTGATTTCCCAAACAAAAACATTGCTATTGTATCGGTAGATCCTTCCAAAAGAAAAACAGGAGGTGCACTTTTAGGAGATAGAATAAGAATGAATGCCATAAAATCAGATCAGGTATATATGCGTTCCTTGGCTACTCGTCAGGCCAACTTAGCACTATCGGCACATGTGAATGATGCACTTGATATTTTGAAAGTGGCCAACTATGATTTAATCATATTGGAAACTTCAGGTATTGGGCAATCCGACACGGAAATTATTGAACATTCGGATGTTTCCCTTTATGTAATGACACCAGAATATGGTGCTGCTACTCAGTTGGAAAAAATTGATATGCTGGATTTTGCTGACCTTATCTCCATCAATAAATTTGATAAAAAAGGAGGATTGGACGCCATAAGAGATGTGAAAAAGCAATTCCAAAGAAACAATACTCTTTTTGATAAAGATGTAAATAGCATGCCCGTTTATGGTACTATCGCTTCCCAGTTTAACGACCCAGGAGCCAATTCGCTTTACAAAGCAATAATGGATAAGTTCTCCGAAAAAGGATTAGGAAACTTCAATTCCTCTTTTGAAATAACGGATGAAATGAGTGAGAAGATATTTGTAATTCCACCCAACAGAGTGCGTTACTTATCAGAAATATCAGAAAACAACAGAGCATACGATAAGTGGGCAATTGACCAAAAGGACATTGCACAGAAACTGTACGCATTACAAAAATCACTAGAGATATTAGCGAATGCAAGTAAGGAGGTAATCACACATATAAAAAAGGAGTATGAAACGATTTCACTGGACTTACATCCTAAAAACAAAATACTAATTGACACTTGGGAAGAAGTACAAAAGAAGTACCAAGAAAAGATTTTCAAATTTAAAGTTAGGGATAGAGAACTCTCTATTCAAACAGACTCCACTTCCCTATCGGGTTCTTCTATTCCAAAAATATCCTTACCAAAATATGAGGCTTGGGGGGATGTATTAAAATGGCAATTACAAGAAAATGTACCTGGGGAATTCCCATTTACTGCAGGATTATTCCCCTTTAAAAGAGAGGGAGAAGACCCAACAAGAATGTTTGCTGGTGAAGGAGGTCCTGAAAGAACAAACAAGCGTTTTCACCTAGTAAGTTTAGGTATGCCTGCCAAAAGGCTTTCCACTGCTTTTGATTCGGTAACCCTATACGGAAACGACCCAGGAAAACGACCAGATATATATGGTAAAATTGGTAATGCTGGAGTATCCATTTGTTGTTTGGATGATTTGAAAAAACTCTATTCTGGATTTGAGTTAGCCAACCCAATGACATCCGTAAGTATGACCATAAACGGACCTGCACCAATGCTATTGGCCTACTTTATGAATGCTGCCATTGACCAAGAATGTGAGAAATACATAAAAGAGAAAGGCTTAGAAAAACAGGTAGAAAGCAAGATTGCTAGCATCTATAAAAACAAAGGAGTTGCCAGACCAAAATACCAAGGGAAATTACCTGAAGGAAATAATGGTTTAGGACTCTTTTTATTAGGAGTTACAGGAGATGAAGTACTAGAAAATGACATCTACCAAAAAATAAAAGTTGAGACCTTAACGAAAGTTAGAGGTACAGTACAAGCCGATATCTTAAAAGAAGATCAGGCACAAAATACCTGTATTTTCTCTACAGAATTTGCCCTAAGAATGATGGGTGATGTACAAGAGTATTTTATTGACAATGGAGTAAGAAACTTCTATTCTGTTTCTATTTCAGGCTATCATATTGCTGAGGCAGGTGCCAACCCAATATCTCAATTAGCATTTACATTGGCAAACGGATTTACTTATGTGGAATACTACCTAAGCAGAGGAATGGATATTAATGAATTCGGACCTAACCTTTCGTTCTTCTTTAGTAATGGTGTTGACCCAGAATATGCAGTGATTGGCCGTGTTGCCAGAAGACTTTGGGCAAAAGCCATGAAGAATAAATATGGAGCCAACAAAAGAGCACAAATGTTGAAATATCATATACAAACTTCTGGTAGATCATTACACGCACAGGAAATTGACTTTAATGATATTCGTACAACATTGCAGGCTCTATACGCAATTTACGATAACTGTAATTCCCTACATACTAACGCTTATGATGAGGCCATCACTACTCCTACTGAAGAATCGGTAAGAAGAGCAATGGCTATTCAATTAATAATAAACAAAGAATTAGGACTTGCCAGAAACGAAAACCCAATACAAGGATCATTTATAATTGAAGAATTAACTGATTTAGTAGAGGAAGCAGTACTTACTGAATTCGATAGAATAACAGAAAGAGGTGGTGTGTTAGGTGCTATGGAAACTATGTACCAAAGAAGTAAGATACAGGAGGAAAGTCTGCATTATGAACATTTAAAACACTCAGGTGAATTCCCAATTATTGGAGTAAACACCTTCTTAAATAAAAAAGGTTCTCCTACTGTAATTCCTGAGGAAGTAATTAGAGCAACAGAAGAAGAAAAACAATACCAAATTACAATGTTAGATGAATTACATAAAGGCAGTAAAGATAAATCTGCAGCACTATTATGTAATTTGCAAAATGCAGCAATCCAGAACAAAAATATATTTGGATTATTAATGGATGCAGGGAAAGTTTGTTCATTAGGAGAAATTACAAATGCACTATTTGAAGTAGGTGGGCAGTACAGAAGGAATATGTAATAAAAAATATAAATGCTCCTAAAAAGAAGCTTTTATATATTACTAGCAGGATTACACCCTCTACCCTTTTCACTAGATTACATAAAGCTTTTAAACTAAAATTTGCACTACTTTTTGCACTGATGACTATTACTATTTAGCTTTTAAATTAGCTGCTAAATATTTTCACGTGTCATCTAGACTTATTGCAATATCAATTTCTTATTAACCACTCCATCATTGGTTTCTATCTCTAAGAAGTAAATGCCTTTTGCATGTTCATGCAGAGTTACTTGTTTAGTATACTCACCAACAAATTGATCTAAATCTTCTGAGATGATTACCTCTCCAACTACATTAAGTACTCTAACTTTTAAGTCTTGGACATATTCACTTGTAAATGTTATGTTAAACACATCTCTTGATGGGTTAGGATAAATAGCTAAGTTAGCAATTGCTGTTCCACCCTCTACTCTTACAACAGGCTGAGTCCAGTAAACAAGCGGCGTCCATGTTACAGACTTCCAAGCTCCGCCATTAGGATCACAGAATGCTCTAGCTTGACCTCTATAAGTCTCTCCTGGTACTAAACCATTCTTATCCTTAGTGTAAGTACCATAAGATACTCCAGCTCCACCAATTTGGAAGAAGTCAGATCCTGAAGGATTAGAAATAGAATCAACTCTTGCTTTCAATCTTACAAATTCATAAGGACCATTACTGTCATCCCAAGTAAATGTAGCTTTCGTAGGATTAGCTCCAACTGCTGCTAAGTTACCAACATTAGGACAGTTATCAAGTGTAGTAAATGTACTCAAGCCAGTCCAAGCACTTGAACCATCACCACAATACCAAGCTTTCATCTCATACTCATAAGTAGTACTTGCAGTTAAGTTAAGTAATAACTTATCTGTCTTCTGATTACCCCATGTACAAGACCCTACAGGTCCACCCATAGTTTTCTGTGACCATGAAGAAGTACCAACTTCTTTGTATCTAATTCTATACTGGTCAACTGTACATGTACTAGAATTCATGTTATCCCAATTGATAACCGCTCTAGAATGAACAATACCATCAACAAACATAGCTGTTGGGGCATCTTCATTACAAACAGAGGGATAAGTACAGGAACCGTCATCACAGTTAGCCATTGAATTATAATTTACTGCAATAGGATCTGTACAACCTGCCCAACCCCAGCATGAGCCATCATCTACAGTAGCATTTGGATCATAATTACAAGAAGTTGGGCCAGTACAACCATAAATAACATTTACAGAAAAGATTACAGTATCAGCAATAATAGGATAAATTGGTTGATGATTATTGTCAAATAGAGTAAAAATAACTTCATAGCTTCCATTTGCTAAATTAGGAAGTAAAATGCTCGTGATATCAAAATGTGGAGTCATAACTCCGTTTACATAATAGTGAATATGACCATCACCTCCAGAAGTAGGAAGGCCAATAGTAAAATTACTAACTGTAAAATCTACATTCACATTATTTGTTGTGGTAATTTCATCATCTTCCACAGGATATGTAATTGTTATATCAGGATATAGACAAGAACCATCATCATGGTTAGCTAAAGGGTCGTAATTAAAAGCTAAACTATCGGTACATCCCCAAACCGGTGGGTGGTGCGCTATAATCACTCCCTTCATACCATAAGCAGCATGTGGGCTACATACATAATAAAAAGTATGGCAATCATCCGGTATATACATTCCTGTAGTTCCATATCCAAAACTAAAGCCTCCTGCAATAGGAGCGTTTCCACCTGCAAGCCAAGTACTGTCAGTTACTTCTACTGCATTGTGTCCTCCACCCAAAATAAAATTAATAGTATCTCCCACATCACAAACAATAGTATCTGGAGAAAAAGTCATTCCTATTGTTTCTATTGTATATGAACTATAATCACAGCCTCCATCATCTACATTAGCAAGACTATCATAATTTAATGCGGTTGGATCTGTACAACCATAAGAATTGGCAATAATCACCCCAACCATCCCACTAGAAGCATGCGGTTGGCATACATAATAATATGTTTGTGCATTAGTTGGTATATGCATTCCTGTTGCCCCATATCCGAAACTGAAACCTCCATTTGAAGTATTCCCTCCTGAAACAAATGTAGAATAATCAACCTCTACAGCATTATGAGACTGTCCTAAAATAAAATGTATCGTATCTCCCACATCACATTTTACAGTGTCAGGAGAAAAAGTCATTCCAAGAGTTTTTATAGTATAAGATGTGAGATCACAACTACCATCATCAATAGTAGCTGCTGAATCATAATTAACAGCTGTTAAATCTGTACATCCGTATATAGGTGGCCATGATGCAATGGCATTATCTAATAATCCTTCAATTGTTGAAGCAGAAGTAGGAGTTATACAATTTGCACAAATTGTAGTATACGATCTATCAGGATAAACAACATAATAAGTTGGTGTGTAACTCATTTGATAGTTAATTAAATAAGGAGTCACATCATTTGCAATAGGGAATGTGACATTATGAGTATTAGCAAAATTAGCTACAGCAGCACTATCTGTTGAGCCATTCACTTCTAACCCTAAAAATCTAGCTGAATTATTACCTGAAGGGCCATTAGTTAAATAAGAGTTCTCTGTTCCTGGAGCATGCATCACACAATGTCCACAAGTTACACTTAAAAACTCTAATACTGTAACATAACCACTATCAAGGTAATTATATAATTCATGTGAGTTTCCATTTAAATCAGTTACTGTAAAATTAGGCGCGTATCCAGTTCCATTTAACAAACCAGTTTGAGCGTTTACAAAGAGGATATTAATTAAAAACAATAAAGTAATTAGCTTTTTCATATTATTATAATCTATTTCTAACAAAACTACAAAAAAAACAGAAGATATTTTAAAAATAATTTATTCAATAATTATTTTTTTCTTTACAATTCCATTTTCATAGAAATAAAAAATCGGATTATTGAACAAATATATCAAATAATCTAAATTCGATACCCGAAAGGCCCACCAAAAAGAAACCCGCTCAATTGAGTGGGTTTTTGTATTATTGCATTTAACAACATTTAAAAAAAAACTAAAATGAAATTTTATAAGACACTTTTTATAGCTTTATTATTGCTTAATACTTCATCATATGCACAAAAATATCCAACATTGAAGATTGGGCAGAAAATTCCTATGCAAGATGTAAAAATATTTGACACAAGCGATGAGAGCATGACGCTTAATGAAAACATAAAAACTAATGGACTATTAGTTGTTTTTACTTCAAACTCATGTCCGTTTGTTGTAATGTGGGAAGACAGATATAAAATACTTGAAGAAAAATGTATGAATAGTGATTTTGGCATGGTATATATAAACTCCAATCAAGCTAAAAGAAATGGAGATGATTCAGTTGAAGAAATGAGAAATCATTCTAAAAAAATGGGATATACTGTTCCATATTTGATAGATGAAAATAGCAGATTAGCAAATGCGTTTGGTGCTAAAACAACTCCCCATATATTCTTATTTAATAGTGAAGCCGAGTTATCCTATAAAGGAGCAATTGATGACAACTACAAGTCAATTAATGATGTTACTAAGAACTATTTATTAAATGCATTAGAAGAAGTTAGCAATCAAAGAAATGTTAGTGTTAATGATACTAAGGCAGTAGGCTGCAGTATTAAAAGAGTTAAAAAGATCAAAAATAAATAAAGTCATTTTTATAATTATTAAAACAGCATAAGAACTACAAGCTTATAATTAATAATATTCTAAAAAATTTCGATATTAGGACCGAGAGGTCCACCCAAAAGAAACCCGCTCATTTGAGGGTAGCAAGATTACAACCTCTACCCTTTTCACTAGATTACAGCAAGCCTTGAAACTAAAATTAGCACCACTTTTTGCACTGCTAAACAATCTACTAAAACAAACTTAAGTAATTATTTGGAATTTCTGAGTAATCAGTTATTTTATAAAATAATGAATTTGAATTAAGTATATGAACATACATTAACTTGCTCTTATCATGAATTTTTTAGGATATTTAAGGTTATTCTTAAATCTATTAGTAAACTATTTTAAATATTTTTCTAACCATTTGGAACCTTATTACTTCTTTGTCTATCAAACTTACCCGATTTATTTTTCATCTTTTCATTAAATTGTCAAACAATAATAAGCAAAATGATTGAAATATGAAAATTTTGTGATTTTAAGAGGGAGGAAAATACCCATTTGTTCTACCATCCCTATTTTTGGGCACAAAAAAAGACCCTAAAAAGGGTCCTCTAAATCTAGTAGCGTGAGGGAGATTTGAACTCCCGACCTCAGGGTTATGAATCCTGCGCTCTAACCAACTGAGCTACCACGCCAAAACGGTTGCAAATATATTATTTTCACTTATTCTGCTTACTTATTTAAGGAATTTTTAAAATTTAATTTTACAGCTTTATATAAATCCTTTAAATAAGCATATCTTTGCTAACAATATTATGTCAGATTTAATTAAATATAACCTAGAATTTCAAATAACTTCATCTGTAAGTATTTTGTATAATCGGTTGAGTAACCCTAGTGGATTAGCTGTTTGGTTTGCTAATGATGTTATTATTAAAGATAAAATTTATTCGTTTTTTTGGGATGGACACAAGCAAGATGCTAAACTTTTAAAGAAGAAAGATAACCAATATATTAGATTTAAATGGGCAGATGATGATGAAGCTGAAAGTTATTTTGAATTCAAAATACAGATTGATGAAATGACACAAGATGTCGCTCTTATAGTAACTGATTTTGCTGAAGATGAAGATGAAAAAGAAGAGCAAACTAATCTTTGGACAAAACAGATTGATCAACTTAAAAGAGCAATTGGCTCTTAAATTTTAGTACTTTACTTTAATGAAACGGCTACACGTTTTTCTTGTTAAATCATTTTTAGGACCATTTATTGCAACTTTTTTTATTGCAATATTTTTGCTTTTAATGCAATTCTTATGGAAATATATTGATGATTTAGTTGGAAAGGGATTAGATTTTAATCAAATAGCCCTACTTCTTTTTTATGCATCAGCAAGATTTATTCCAATAGCATTGCCTATTGCCATGCTTTTAGCATCAGTTATGGTTTTTGGAAAACTAGGAGAACAATACGAATTAGTAGCACTCAAATCAGCAGGAATATCATTGCCTAGGATGTTATTTCCTATAACTTTACTTGTAATCACGCTAAGTTATGGTTCATTTCTGTTTTCAAATTATGTAATGCCAATTGCAAATTTAAAGAATGGTTCCATGATATATGATATTCAAAAAAAGAAACCCTCTTTAAATATAAAAGAAGGGATTTTCTATAAAGATATTGAGGGATTTAGCATTAAAATTAATGAGAAGAACACTTCTAACAACACACTTAAAGATATCATTATTTATGACCATACATCAAAAAGTGGTAATGATAAAGTAATTATAGCAGAGAGTGGAATTATGCAGTTAACTCCAGATGAAAAATTTCTTGAATTAATACTTTATAATGGTCATTCTTATATTGATATTCCAAATAAAAAGAAGAAAAACCCTTATAGAACAACTCATTTTAAGGAAGATTTAATAAGGTTTGATTTAGCAAGTTTTAGCAAATCAACTAATAGTGAAAAACTTTACAAAGGGCATTATGCAATGCTTAATAACAAGCAATTAGATTTCGCAATTGATTCGTTAGAGATTAAGTATAAAGATAAGGAGAAACTCTTTTCTAAAAACATTACAAATAAGTATAAAACTTCAACAGAAGTTGATAGTATCATTAATTTAAACACCCTACCTCCTACTGAAAAAAAGCAACAATATGATATTGCTATTAACAAGCTAAGAGCGCTAAAGTCAGTTGTAAAATCAAATAAAGATGACTTAGAATACAGAAAGATAATCATTACAAAACATAAGATAGAATGGCATAGAAAATTAAGCCTTGCAGTAGCTTGTTTACTTCTCTTTTTAATTGGAGCCCCACTCGGCTCAATTATCAGGAAAGGTGGTTTTGGCATTCCAGTACTTGTATCAGTTTTATTCTTTATCCTTTTTCATGTAGTAAATATGGTAGGGGAAAAATCAGCAAAAGACTTAAGCATGCAAGCTTTTGAAGGCATGTGGTTGGCTAATTTAGTATTTCTACCATTAGCAATATTTCTAATTTATAAATCAAAGAATGATGCTAAACTATTTGATTTTTCAAATTTGACTATGCTTTTTAAAAGGCCAATAAAAAAGAAACAATTACAGTAAAATCTACTATTTTTGCACCATCAAAATTACAATATGAAATTTAACACTATAGAAGAAGCAATTACTGATATTAAAGAAGGAAAAGTAGTAATTGTTATTGATGATGAGAGTAGAGAGAATGAAGGAGATTTTGTTGCTGCTGCTGAGCTAGCTACTCCAGAAATGATTAACTTTATGGCTACTCATGGAAGAGGGTTAATTTGCACCCCTTTATTAGAAAGTAGATGTGATGAATTAGGATTGGATTTGATGATTGGTAAAAATTCTGCTGCTTTTGAAACACCATTCACTATTTCAATTGATTTGATTGGACATGGTTGTACAACAGGAATTTCAGCACAAGATAGAGCTAAAACTGTACAAGCTCTTGTTGATCCAAATATAAGACCTGAAGAATTAGGTAAGCCTGGTCATATATTTCCATTAAAATCAAGAAAAGGTGGTGTATTAAGAAGAGCAGGACATACTGAAGCAGCTGTTGATCTAGCAAGATTAGCAGGGTTGCAACCTGCTGGAGTTATTGTTGAGATTTTGAATGAAGACGGTACAATGGCTAGGACAAATGATTTATTTAAAATAGCTGAGAAGTTTGATTTAAAGTTCATCACAATTAAAGATTTAATTGAATATAGAATTAAAAATGAAACTTTAATATCAGAAGAAGCAGATGTAGCATTACCAACTGAATATGGTGATTTTAAAATGAAAGCTTACAAGCAAACTACAAATGATCAATTACATTTAGCAATTTACAAGGGAGAATGGGAAGCTAATGATGAAATCTTAGTGAGAGTTCATTCATCATGTATGACTGGAGATATATTTGGGAGTTGCAGATGTGATTGCGGACCACAGTTAGAACAAGCTTTGACACAAATTGAAAAAGAAGGAAAAGGCGTGTTAGTTTATATGAACCAAGAAGGAAGGGGAATAGGACTTCTTAATAAACTTAAAGCATACGAACTACAAGAAAAAGGAAGAGATACTGTTGAGGCAAATACAGAATTAGGGTTTAATGCTGACGATAGAGATTATGGTGTAGGAGCTCAAATCTTAAGAGCAATGAATGTAAGTAAAGTAAAATTACTTAGTAACAACCCAAAGAAAAGAGTTGGACTTATGGGTTATGGAATTGAAATAGTGGAGTCAGTAACTATTGAAATAGCTTCTAATAAGCATAATAAACTTTATCTTAAAGCTAAAAGAGATAAAATGGGACATTCATTAAAAAACCTAGATGAGTAAGGAGCCTATTATATTAGGAATAGAATCGTCATGTGATGATACTTCAGCAGCAATACTAAATGGGCAGAAAATCCTTTCAAATGAGATAGCTAACCAAGAAATACATTCCCTTTACGGAGGTGTAGTTCCTGAATTAGCATCTAGAGCACATCAGCAAAACATAATACCAGTAGTTGATACAGCAATAAAAAAAGCAAATATCAATAAAGAAGATATAGATGCAATCGCATTTACTAAAGGCCCTGGACTTTTAGGATCATTACTAGTAGGAAGTTCATTTTCAAAATCGTTTGCTTTAGGAATGAATATTCCATTAATTACTGTAAATCATATGCAAGCGCACATCCTCTCCCACTTTATTGATGAAGGAGAGCCAATGCCTGAATTTCCATTTTTATGTCTAACAGTTTCAGGAGGACACACTCAAATTGTTAGGGTTGATAGCCCTAGTAACATGGAAGTAATTGGTAATACTCTAGATGATGCTGCTGGTGAAGCTTTTGATAAATCAGCTAAGATACTTGGGCTACCTTATCCTGGAGGGCCATTAATTGATAAGCATGCAAAAAATGGAAATATACTTGCTTTTGAGTTTGGCAAACCAAACATTAAAAACTTAGATTTTAGTTTTAGTGGACTAAAAACTTCAATCATGTATAAAATACAGAATAACACTCAAAAGAATCCTAACTTTATTAAGGAGAACCTTGAAGATTTATGTGCATCAATACAACACAGTATTGTTACAATTTTATTAAATAAACTTCAAAAAGCTATAAAACAAACTGGGATAAAAGAAATAGCAATTGCTGGTGGAGTATCAGCCAACTCTTACTTAAGAAGTGAATTACAGCAATTAGCAAATGAAAAGCATTATAAGCTATATGTACCTAAGTTTGAATATTGCACTGATAATGCAGCTATGATTGCGATATCAGGTTATTTTAAATTTTTAGAAAAGGATTTTGCTGACCAAAACGAAACTCCTTCTGCTCGTTTACTCTTTTAAAACTTAAATTATATGGAGATAAGAAAAATACAAATTGAAGATGCTAAGAATCTTTTAAATCTGTTAAAAAAATTAGATGCTGAGACTACTTTCTTACTTTATGAAAAAGATGAGCGTAATAGCACAATTAAACAGCAAAGAAAAAACATACAAGAGCAACTAGAAAAAGGATCCTTAACTTTTGTACTTGAGGATAATAAACAACTAGTAGGTTACGTTTTTGGAAATATCTTTACTGCAAACAGAAAAAAACATTGCATGAATTTAGCAATAGCAATTCTACAAGAATACACGGGTAAAGGCTATGGAACAAAATTAATAAATACTATAGAAGAATATGCAATAAATAATGGAATAACTAGATTGGAATTAGAAGTTGCTAAAACTAATAAGGTGGCTATATCACTCTATCAAAAAACAGGTTTTGAAGAAGAAGGAATTAAAAGGAATGCTTTTTTAGTTAATGGAAAATATGAAGATGAATTATTAATGGCAAAAATCATTTAGTAATTTACTAAAATCTTTATCTAATTATCTTTTAAAAAAGCGATAGTAACATCTATAGCTTTTTGCAAATCAGCTGGAAATTTACTTAAATAATAAGGATGACAACCATCAAATACATGATTAGCATCTTTAATAATATGTAGTATAGTGTTTTTATTCCAACTTTTCATATTATGCGCTTCTTCAATCAATACAGTAGGGTCAGCATCACCATGAATATGCAGGTGAGGAACTTTTAAGTTTGAAACAGCTTTTTCAATATTTAACCTATCAGCATTTGCTATACAATTTTCATAAAACTGATAATACATAGGCATATTCTGTTTTGTTCTTCCATTGTAAATGTAAGCTACATTAGTTTGTTTCCATTTAGCAGCTTTTTCTTCTTTTGGTAATCTATCAATAAAATTTGATGGAGATGCCCAGCTCACAACATTGGCAATTCTATCATCTTCAACTGACTTTAATAGTGAGATAGCTCCACCTCTACTATGCCCAAATAATGTAATCTGATTACTTTTAAACTCCTTATTAAATTCTTTACTAGTTGTCAGATAATCAATCACTAAGCCTAAATCATCTAACTCTTTACTAAAGTTGTTATTTCCGAAAGCATCTAAGTCTTCAAAATCCATTGGATTAACAATTGTAGTTCCGTTATAGGAAAAATTAAATTTTACAAATACAAAATTATTCTCAGCAAAGTGCTCAGCTATATTTGGGAAAGGTCCCCAATCCTTAAAGCCTTTAAACCCATGAGAAAAAAGAACTATATTTTTTGGGCAGTTAGTTTTCTTAAAAGTAATATCAATAAGAATAGGCTTTCCTGCACTTCCATCAATTATAAAAGATTGTTTTTGCATAAGGCAAATATAAAAAAACCCACCAAATTGGTGGGCTTTATAATAGCTATAAAATCATTGATCTAAGCCAATACTTCTGCAACTTTATCAGCAGCTTCTTGCAATAAAATAACTGATTCAACTTTAAGTCCACTTTCATCAATTAGTTTTTTAGCTTCAACAGCATTTGTTCCTTCTAAACGAACAATTAAAGGAATGTTAATATCACCTATATTATTATAAGCGTCAACAATACCTTGTGCCACTCTATCACATCTTACAATACCTCCAAAAATATTTACCAATAAGGCTTTTACATTTTCATCTTTTAAGATAATACGGAATGCTTGCTCCACTCTTTTAGCATCAGCAGTACCACCAACATCTAAGAAGTTAGCCGGGCTACCACCCGCCATTTTGATGATGTCCATAGTAGCCATAGCCAAACCAGCACCATTTACCATGCAACCTACATTACCATCCAACTTTACAAAGTTAAGTCCAAATTTACCAGCTTCTACCTCAGTTGCATCCTCCTCTCTAGTGTCTCTTAACTCTAAGAAATCTTTATGACGGAATAATGCATTTTCATCTAAAGATACTTTTGCATCAACTGCCATTATCTTATCATCAGAAGTTTTAAGTACAGGATTAATCTCAAACAAAGAAGAATCAGTTTTATCGTAAGCAGTATATAAAGCGTGAACGAATTTTGTCATTTCTTTAAAAGCAACACCTGACAAACCTAAATTAAAAGCAATTTTACGGCATTGGAATGCTGTCAAACCAACTTTAGGATCAATCTCTTCATGAAATATTAAGTGTGGAGTTTCTTCAGCAACTGCTTCAATATCCATTCCTCCTTCAGTAGAGTACATTAACATGTTTCTTCCAGTTGATCTGTTTAATAAAACGGACATGTAAAACTCTGAAGTTTCACTTTCCCCTGGGTAATATACATCCTCACAAATAAGTACTTGGTGTACTAATTTACCTTCAGTTGAAGTTTGAGGAGTAACTAAGCGCATTCCTAAAATATCATCTGAAATAGACTTTACTTCATCTAATGATTTAGCCAATTTTACTCCTCCACCTTTGCCTCTACCACCAGCATGAATTTGTGCTTTAACTACCCACCAGCTAGTACCAGTATCAGTATTTAATTTCTCAGCAGCAGCTACAGCCTCTTCAGCTGTTGTTGCAACTATTCCTCTTTGTATTCTTACACCAAAGCTATTTAGTAATTCTTTTCCTTGATATTCGTGTAAATTCATTATCTGTTTTTTTTAAGTGCTGCAAAAATATACGATTGATTTGAATAACAATCTTCTATTGCGATAAAATTATATATTTGCGCTTCAAATTTTTAACCTAATGAATTTTAAAGGTATTTTACTCTTTTTTACACTTGCACCTCTTCTTTCTTTTGGTCAATTTTCAGAAAAGAAAGTATATCATATAGAAAAAGTACAGAATGCACCTAAAATAGATGGAGATCTAAATGATAATGTTTGGGCTAAGATAGATATTGCAAACAATTTCTCTCAAATTTTTCCAAATAACGGAACACCAGAAAGAAACCATCAAAGAACTGAAGTAAAGATCTGCTATGATAGTAAGAATATCTATTTTGGTGTTATGATGTATGATAACGCACCTGATAGTATATTAAAAGAGCTAGCAATAAGAGATAATAATAATGCAAATTCAGACCACTTCGGTATTTATATTGACCCATTCAATAACGGGCAAATTGAATATGAATTCATGATCTCAGCTTCAGGGGTACAGACAGATGCCAAGATTACTACATCTTCTTATGATAATTCATGGGATGCAGTGTGGAAGTCATCTGCTAAAATAAATAAAGAAGGCTGGGTAGTAGAATTTACTTTACCCTTCTCTCAATTAAGATTCCCAGATAATAATAATAATAATAACTCATGGTCAATTAATATGGCTAGAGGAATAAGAAGATACCGAGAAGACTATAGTTGGAATCCTATTAATGTTGAGTATACTAATTTTGCATTACAAGCTGGACTTCTTGATGGCATAAAAGATATTGATTCACCTATTCGTCTTTCATTTATGCCTTATGCATCCATTTATACTGATAACTATGATGGTGAAACTAACTTCCCTTACAATTATGGAGCAGATCTTAAATACGGAATAAATGAAAGCTTTACGCTTGATATGACACTTATTCCTGATTTTGGACAAGTTTCGGCTGATGCCATGGTATTAAACCTCTCTCCTTTTGAGGTTAAATATGAAGAAAAGAGACAGTTTTTTAATGAAGGAACAGAGCTATTTGAAAAAGGAGATGATATGTTTTATAGCAGAAGGCTTCAAAATGATTTATTAAATGCTTCAAAAGTTACAGGAAGAACTAAAAACGGTCTAGGAATTGCTGTACTTAATGCTGTAACTAATAAAACAGAGCAAGATCCCCTAACTAATTATAATGCAATGATATTTGATCAGGCCTTTGGCAATAGTTCATCAGTAAGTTTAATGAATACGCATATGGTTCAGAATGGGCAAGGAAAAGATGCAAATGTAACCGGTGCTTTTACAAGAATTAATAACAAAGAGAATACTCGTACTTATGTTGGAAAACTGAAAATGAGTCAGGAATTTGAAGGAAGTAACTTAACAAAAGGATTTGCCGGTATGTTGGCAGTAGGAAAAACAAATGGGAATTATCAATATGATTTGTATACTTTCTTTGAGGATGATAAGTACAACCCTAATGATTTAGGGTTCTTGTACTCTAATAATGAAATAACTAATGGAGTAGTTCTAAGTTATCATCAATTTAATGAGAGTAAACGATTCATTGATCTTAGTAGTGCCATAGAAATAGAGCATCAAACCTTATTCACAGATCAAAAATTTGTAGACTTTCATTACCAGTTAGAAGCTAAAGCAACATTAAAAAACTACACTACTGTTTTTATGCGTGCTAATTTAAGACCTTATGAGAAGAATGATTTTTTTGAAGCAAGAACAGGAAATTTAACACACCCACTTAAAAGATCGAAATCAATAAATGGGGGTGGATTTATATCAACAGATTATAGAAAAAAACTAGCAATTGATATTGGAGGTGGTGGTGGTTTCGGACCATTATATAAAGGTTATATATATCACTGGAGAGTATCACCAAGATATAGGGTAAATAATAAGATGTCATTACGTTATGTGCTATCTATAAATAATCAATATAATGATATTGGATTTGTTACAAATGATACTTCAGGTTTATTTATAGAACCTCCACAAATTGATTATATTTTTGCTAAACGAAACACATATATGATTACTAATGTGTTAAGTGCAAATTATATTTTAAATAATAAAATGGATCTCTCAGTCAAGTTAAGATATCATATGGATCAAGTTAAAAATTTAGAGTTCAAATCTTTAGGTGATGACGGCTACTTAAATGAAAGTGATTACATTGGAGAACATAATATAAATTATACTACTTGGACATCTGACATAGCATTTAACTGGTGGTTTGCCCCAGGAAGTCAAATGAGTTTAGTCTGGAAAAATGCTATTGCTAATGAAGATAATATCTTAGTAAATCATTGGGTTGATAATGTGGAAGAATCATTTAACCTAGCACAACAAAATAGTGTTTCTTTAAAAGTTATTTATTATTTAGATTATCTTTACCTCAGAAAATGATACAAGCAAACAACATACATTATTCCTATGACAATCTAAAAGTACTTAAAGGCGTAGATTTAAATATAGAAAAAGGTGAATTTGTTAGTATTGTAGGAGCCTCAGGAGCAGGAAAAACTACTTTACTTCAATTGTTAGGTACACTTGATAACTTGCAAGCTGGTTCGCTAATAATTAATAACAAAGAATTAAATAAACTAAACCAAAAAGAATTAGCAAAATTCAGAAATAAAGAAATTGGTTTTGTTTTTCAGTTTCATAATTTATTAAACGAATTTACAGCACTTGAAAATATTTGTTTGCCCGCTTATATCTATGGTACAAACAAGAAAAAAGCAGAACAGAAAGGGATGGAGCTTTTGGAACTTTTAGGACTTAAAGATAGATCAGAACACAAGCCAGATGAATTATCGGGTGGTGAACAACAAAGAGTTGCTGTTGCTAGAGCTTTAATCAACTCCCCTTCAATCCTATTAGCAGATGAGCCTTCAGGTAATTTAGACTCAAAAAATGCTGATGAATTACACCAACTTTTCTTAAAATTAAACAAAGAACAAGGACAAACAATTGTTGTTATTACACATAATGATGTTCTTGCGGATTTAGCTGATAAAAAGCTAGAAATGAAGGATGGAAAAATAATTTAGATTAAAAGAAGCCATAAATAGTGTAAATAGTTTAATTTTGCACTTTGATGAGATATCAAAACCCACAACTGCTTTACTTCCTCTTTGCGATAGCAATTCCGATTCTCATTCACCTTTTTAATTTCAGAAAACATAAAACAATCTACTTTAGTAGTATTCGCTTTTTAAAGGAAATCAAAGAAGAAAATAATAAGAAATCCAAACTTAAAAATATACTAATTCTACTGAGTAGAATTTTAGCAATTTCCTTTTTAGTTTTAGCATTTTCAAAGCCTTATATTCCAATAAAAAATCAAAAAAAAACAGAGAATATCTTTATTTATATTGATAACTCTTTAAGTATGGATGCTGATTTTGGTGAAGGAAATTTAATAGAAATAGCCAAAGAAAAGGCAAGAATGATTATTCAATCCTATCCTGCTGAGAGCGAGTTTTACCTGATTACAAATGATTTTAAAGTTAAACATAACAGCAATTATACAGCTGAAGTTATTCTAGATTATATTGATGTTATCACCCCTTCTGCTTTAAATAAAAGCATAAATCAAATTATAGGTAAACAACAATCAATTATTAATGAAGATAGCCATCTTTACTTTATAAGTGATTTGCAAGAAAGTACAACTTTATTAAGCAACTTAAACAATATTGACAGCAGTACTCAGTTATTTGTTATTCCTGTAAAAAACCAGGAGGTTAGCAATTTTTGTATTGACAGCTGTTATATCAATAGCCCTATTTTTACTTCAAATAATGAAATTGCATTACATGTAGTAGTCAGCAATAAAGGCATTGAAAATATTACTGATGAAGTAGTTTTCTTGAATATTAATGAACAGCAAAAATCACAACAATATATTAGTTTATTAGCTGATGAAAAGAAAACAATTACTTTTAACTTTTCAACTAAAAATACAAAAATAATTAGTGGAGAAATACGCACAAATGACTCCCCTATTTCTTTTGATAATTCTTTATTTTTTAGTTTTTTAAAAACTGCTAAAGTGAATGTGTATTGCATCAATCAATCGGAAGAAAACAAAGCAATCAAGACCCTGTTTAATACTGACACTTCACTTTTTAACTTTTCTAGCACACAAGTAAATAACATCAATTTCAACACTTTAAAAAATCAAAATTTAATAATAATAAATGAAGTGGAACAAATCAATTCTGGTTTAATTAGCAGTCTGATTACTTTTGCGAATAATGGAGGAAGTATTGCAATTATCCCTCCCTTTAAAAGGGAATTAGTTAGCTATAATATATCTCTATCTTCCTTAGGTCTGAATACTTTATCAGAAAAAGAAAACTCATTATTTGGATTAAAAATTAGCAACTTAAACTTAGAACATCCTTTATTTAATAATGTATTTAAAAGTAAAGCAAAACATTTAAACTATCCTACAGTAAAACAATGCTACTCCATGGAAAAGAATTACAAAAGAACAAGGATTCTTTCTTTAGAAAATAACAAAGATTTCTTAGTGTCCTTTAGTAAAGGAAAAGGTGTTATTTATCAGTTTGCAAGTCCGCTTCAAAGTGAATTCACCACTCTCACTTCTCATGCTTTATTTGTACCAATTTTCATAAATATTGCAACTAGCGCAATTAAAGTTAATTCACTTTACAATATACTAGGAAAAACTAATGACTTTAGAAGTAATTACACAAATTCCAGCAATGATCTTCCTCATTTAACAACAGCTAATATTGATATTATTCCAACTTTAAGAACAATAAATTCTGAGCAATTATACAATACTAATAATCAGATTAAAACAAATGGAATTTATGATCTGAAATACGAAAATAAAGTAGTTGATAAAATTGCATTTAATTATAATACCCTTGAGAGTGAAAATAAACCTTTAAGCACGAATCAAATAGAAGAATATTTTACAAGACAAAACATTTCAAATGCTAGTATTATTGATAGCAGTACAGCTGCTTTATCAAGAAAAATAAAGGAACAACAAAACGGAAAAGAATTTTGGAAAATTGCTCTACTCCTATCATTACTCTTTTTCGCAATTGAAATACTACTAATAAAACTGATCAAACTATGAATGTATTAATCAAATCTGCAAGAATAATTGACTCTAATAGTAAACACCATAATACTATTTGTGATGTTTTTGTTAAAAACGGTAAAATTGATAAGATAGCAAAGAACATTAAGTCATGTCAAGAATCAATTGCTAACGGAACTGAAATAGAATATTCTGCTAAAAACTTACACCTATCACCAGGCTGGTTTGATTTACATGCTAATTTTGGAGAGCCAGGATACGAACAGAAAGAAACTCTTGAAAGCGGAAGTAATGCAGCTTTAAAAGGAGGGTTTACTGGAGTAATGCTAATGCCAAATACCAAACCAGCAATTGACAATAAGAGTATGATTAAATTCATACAGAATTCTACAAAAGGAAATATTATTGACATCTTTCCTGCTGCAAACATTACTAAAAATGGAGAAGGTAATGATATTGTTGAAATGCATGATATGTGTAATGCTGGGTGCCTGGCTTTTACTGATGATAAAAATTCAATGAGCAGAAATGAAGTGCTAAAAATTGCCATGCTTTACTCTAAAGATTGTAATGCGTTAATAATGAATTACCCAAATGACAATTCAATTGCAAATGATGGATATATGCATGAGGGGGTTACATCAACAAAATTAGGGCTAAAAGGAATTCCTTCATTAGCAGAAGAAATGATGATTGACAGAGATTTAAATTTATTAGAATATACTAATAGCAGGTTTCATTTAAGTTACTTAAGCACTGAAAAAAGTGCCAAAAAAGTAAAAGATGCTAAGGCAAAAGGATTGAAAATAACTGCAGATGTTGCTTTACACAACCTCTTTTTAACTGATGAAGCAATAAATAACTTTGACACTAGATACAAAGTAATGCCAGCATTAAGAACAAAAGATGATAATACCGCACTAATCAATGCTTTAATTGATGGTACAATAGATGTAATTTCAACAGACCATACCCCACAAGATGAAGAAAACAAAAAGATAGAGTTTGACAATGCTGCAAATGGAATAATTGGATTAGAAACTGCTTTTGGATTACTTGGAAAACACATACTACCTAAAATAAAACTTGATATCATAATTGAGAAAATAGCTATAAATCCTAGGAAGACTTTAAATCTTCCTAAACTTAAAATACAAGAAGGAGAAACTGCAAATATCACTTTATTTAACCCTGATTTAGAATGGGAATTTAAAGTAACAGATATCAAATCAAAATCAGTAAATACTCCATTTATCGGAGAAGTACTAAAGGGAAAAGCCCTTGCAGTCTATAACAATGGGCAGTTCCAAAAGTGTGAATAAGTTATTTTATAACCAATTGTTCTTGCTCTAATGACTTCTGCAAATCTTTTATTAATATTGAAATTTGATCTGCTCTTAAAGAGAATGTAAGTTTCCTATTACATGACTCTTGAAAATAGAAGGTTTTATGCTCGCTAGTACATTTTGTATCATGTATGATTATAACCACTTTATTTTTTCTGTAATTAATTCTAAATGAAGAACAATCAAAATCTACTCCATTTTCTAATAAATCTAATTTATTTACAAATAAAGAAAGTTCAGAATGAGTTAAGGAAGTTATCCATTTACATTTAGTAAAGTCTTTTGATGATTCATTCATAGCTTTTAGTAGAAATGAAGTATTACTGTTACTTGCTTGTTTAAAGAAGAATATTGTTTTAGAATTTCTTTCAAGAGTATTTATACTAGTTATTTTTGAAGTTGTTACTCCTTGTGAAAGGACTGAGATTGTAATGAATAATGCTAATGGTAAAAGTAATTTTTTCATGATTCTTTAATTTTTGATTTACTTTTATTTACGACTAATAAATGTTTTAGTTACAAGTAAGTATTAGTTTATATCTAATACAGAAATAACAATATAACATCCTCAACTTTACAATATCTAAATTCTGTTAATGGTTTAGATAGAAACTTCCAATAATCTAACTCCTTCCATTTGTCTCCTTTATTTTTTATTAATAAATGATTAAAATTTATACAATATTTTTAAACCAAATCCATTATAATTGCCACTATTAAAATAAACGTATGTTAAAACACTTCTTCCTTCTAGTTATAGCGCTTTTTAGCTTTAATATTTTGGCACAGAATAATTACACTATTAGCGGCTATGTTCAGGATGAATCTTCAGGAGAGAATCTAATTGGAGTATCTGTTTATGATAAGCAAACATATAAAGGAACTGCAAGCAATCAATACGGATTCTATTCTTTAACACTTCCTCAAGGAGATTATGTAATTATATATTCATTTGTTGGATATAAATCAATTACAAAAAATATTACTTTAGATAAAAATACAAGGTTAAACGTGTCATTAACTAGTGATGCAATAATTAAAGAAGAGGTAATTGTTACCGGTGAAAGGTTAGATAAAAATGTGAGTAGTTCCAATATGAGTCAAGCCAAGATTGAAGTTAATAATATTAAACAGTTACCTGTAATATTAGGAGAAGTTGATATTATGAAAGCAGCACAACTATTACCAGGTATACAGTCAGGTGGTGAAGGTAACTCAGGGCTTTATGTAAGAGGTGGTGGCCCTGATCAAAACTTAATATTACTTGATGAAGCAGTGGTCTATAATGCTGCACATCTTTTTGGTTTCTTTTCAGTCTTTAATGCAGATGCTATTAAAGACATTAATATTATAAAAGGAGGCATGCCTGCTGAATATGGTGGAAGACTTTCTTCTGTTCTAGATATTAGCATGAAAGATGGTAATAATAAAAAATATGAAGTAGATGGTGGGATTGGACTACTATCATCAAGACTAACAATTCAAGGCCCTGTTCAGAAGGAAAAAAGTTCATTTATTGTTTCTGGAAGAAGAACTTATATAGATGTGTTATCAAAACCATTTATGTCCAAGGACAGTCCATTTAGTGGTTCAGGTTATTATTTTTATGATCTAACAACAAAAATTAATTATAGGATATCAGACAAGGACCGTTTATATCTAAGTGGTTATTTTGGACGAGATGTTTTTAACTTTGGCAATACAGATAATGGTATTGGAATTGAAATACCCTGGGGAAATGCTACTACTTCATTAAGGTGGAATCATTTATTTAATGATAAACTTTTTATGAATACATCATTAATCTTTTCAGATTATCGATTTGAATTTAATATTGCGCAAAGTGAATTTGAACTAAAAATATTCTCAGGAATTAATGATTGGAATACTAAAGTTGATTTTTTATATCAACCAAATCAAAGACATACTATAAAGTTTGGAAGCAATTATACTTATCATGAGTTTACCCCTGGGAATGCAAGTGGAAGATCTGGAGAGGTAGTATTTGAGCCTGATGAAATATTCAAACAGTATTCTAATGAAGGGGCTTTGTACTTATCAGATGACTTTGAAGTTTCTGAGGTACTAAAAATACATGCAGGATTACGTTATTCTTCTTTTCAGCATAGTGGTTATATAAGTTTCCGTGATTACGTTAAAAATGATTTTACTACAAACCAGGACAATTACAGACATATTGAACCTAGACTTTCATTTAGATATAGGCTAAACACTTCAAGTTCTATTAAAGGTGCATATACTCAGAACTATCAATATATTCACTTAGCTTCAACTTCAAGTGTAAGTTTACCAACAGATCTTTGGGTTCCAAGCTCTGCAGGCATAGAACCAAAGTTTGCTGATCAGTATGCCTTAGGTTATTTTAAGA